>ERZ1108166.138-NODE-138-length-90047-cov-8.917848_pt1 | contig 90047 bp, 76 predicted proteins | sample MGYA00403702_ERZ1108166 | MGnify/ENA primary metagenome ERZ1108166 (study PRJEB35170, sample SAMEA104062401) | human gut metagenome | biome: human gut; feature: human-associated habitat; material: faeces | place: Denmark | collected 2012-05-01 ...
TCAAGTCTATCACTGACTTCGGTATCTTCATCGGCCTGGACGGCGGCATCGACGGTCTGGTTCACCTGTCTGACATCTCCTGGAACGTGGCTGGCGAAGAAGCCGTTCGCGAGTACAAAAAAGGCGACGAAATCGCTGCCGTTGTACTGCAGGTTGACGCAGAGCGTGAGCGTATCTCTCTGGGCGTTAAACAGCTCGCAGAAGATCCGTTCAACAACTACGTTGCACTGAACAAGAAAGGTGCAATCGTTACTGGTAAAGTAACCGCAGTTGACGCGAAAGGTGCTACAGTTGAATTAGCAGACGGCGTTGAAGGTTACCTGCGCGCTTCTGAAGCTTCCCGTGACCGCGTAGAAGACGCGACTCTGGTTCTGAGCGTTGGTGACGACGTTGAAGCTAAATTCACCGGCGTTGATCGTAAGAACCGCGTTGTGAGCCTGTCTGTTCGTGCGAAAGACGAAGCTGACGAGAAAGATGCAATCGCTTCTGTTAACAACAAACAGGAAGAAGGCAACTTCTCTAACGCAATGGCTGAAGCGTTCAAAGCAGCTAAAGGCGAGTAATTGCCTTGACAGATTACAGGTTCCGGCCTGTAATCAGACACTAAGGGCGGCTTTGGCCGCCCTTGTTCGATGACAGCTGTAAGACAATTTTCCTGAATGGAAACCGGAGGAAACATGACCAAGTCAGAATTAATCGAAAGACTTGCAAGCCAGCACTCCCATATCCCGGCGAAAGCGGTGGAAGATGCGGTTAAAGAGATGCTGGAACATATGGCCTCTACCCTTGCCCAGGGCGAGCGTATTGAAATCCGGGGTTTCGGCAGTTTCTCCTTACACTATCGCGCACCACGCACCGGGCGTAACCCCAAAACAGGTGATAAAGTCGAGCTGGAAGGTAAATACGTTCCGCACTTTAAACCGGGTAAAGAACTACGCGACCGCGCCAATATTTACGGTTAAGGTTTATCGCTTAACCTAGCAGAAAACGGTACTTACGGGTGCCGTTTTTTGTGCCCGTCACATGACTTTGCGAGCTTTCTCGACGCATTGCCTGCAACATCTGCAATACCATAAATTTTTCTCTGCACATCTCGTAAATCCGCCAGTTACAGCCTGACAACACTCCTTTTAGGCCGCACACTCCGGGGCAACAAGGAGGAGTCTGTGATCTCACTGCCCGCGTTGAGCCTGTGCGTTATGGCTGGTCTGTCGCCACTGCTGTTCTTACCTTCGCTACCGACTGTCGCGCAGATAGCCGTCATCACAATTGCATCGACGTTAATGCTGTTTTTGCGACATTCCGCTGTGCGGTTTCTGGCGCTGACGCTGCTTTTCTTTTGTTGGGGGCTGCTCGCTGCCCGACAGGTTACGCTGCCATATGATTTGTTAACGACAAAAACGCACCAGGTTGAAGCCGTTATTACCGGGACTGATGGCGCGACGGAACATCATATTAAAATTTACCGGGCAGACGGCAAGCGGTGGTTTCCTGCGCCTGGCGTGGTACTGCGAGACAGCTATTTACCGAAAAAGGCCTGCGCCGGTCAGCGCTGGTTGATGACGTTGCGCCTGCGGCCAGTTCACGGGCAGCTCAACGAGGGCGGTTTTGACAGCCAGCGTTATGCCTTGTCGCAACATTTACCGATGACAGGGCGTGTTGTATCTGCGCAACTCCTTGAAGATAGCTGCAGCTTTCGGGCTCGTTATCTGGCTTCTTTCAGTCACCATATGGCGGCTTTTAACTGGCAGCCAGTGATACTGGCGCTCGGTTTCGGCGAACGCATGGCATTGACGGATGATGTCAAACGCTTGCTTCGTGAAACCGGCACCGCGCATTTGATGGCTATCTCAGGGTTGCACATCGGCTTTGCGGGGACGCTTGGATGGGCGCTGGCGCGCTTACTGCAACTATTACTGCCTGCGCGTCGTTTAGGCTACCGGTTTCCTTTGCTGGCGATGCTTATTGCGGCGGCGCTCTATACCTGGCTTAGCGGGAGTAATCCGCCTGCCATCAGAACGCTTATCGCTCTGTCCGCGTGGTGCGCGCTGCGGCTTTGCGGCAGGCAATGGACGCCCTGGCAGGTATGGATGTGCTGCGTCGCGGCCATCCTGTTTTTTGATCCTGTGTCGATATTATCGGAAAGCCTCTGGCTCTCGGCCTTTGCCGTGGCAGCGCTGATTTTCTGGTATCAGTGGGTGCCGCTGCGCGCGGAAGGGAAATGGCGACCGTTAAAAAGCTTGCTGCATCTGCAATGTGGTATGACGCTCCTTCTGCTGCCGCTTCAGTTGCTGCTGTTCCACGGGCTCAGCCTGACATCGCTACTGGCGAATCTGATTGCGGTGCCAGGCATTACTTTCGTCGTTGTTCCACTGGTGCTATTGAGCATGGTGCTGGATCTGGCGCATCTGGCATGGCTGGAACATTACGCGGGTTTGCTTGCCGATAGATCGCTCGCGTTGCTTTTCTGGCTATTACGAGAGCTTCCCCCCGGATGGCTAAGCCTTGACCAGCGCTATCAGTGGATAACACTCGCCCCGTGGCTGATTATCATTGCGTTGAGAGTGGGCTGGCACCGCATTTCGCCCGCCACGTGTGGTATCTCACTGGGGCTGTTGACATGGCCCTTCTGGCAAAAAACGGCAGATGATGTCTGGCGGCTGCACATGCTGGATATCGGACATGGGCTTGCCATCGTCATTGAGCGCCACGGCAGAGCGATACTCTATGACAGCGGCAACGCCTGGCCGGGCGGCGACAGCGCGCAGCAAACCATTATTCCCTGGCTGCGGTGGCATCATCTCAAGCCTGAGGGCGTCATCATCAGCCATGAACATCTCGATCACCGTGGCGGTCTGGAGAGCTTTACCAGTACGTGGCCGACGATGTGGATACGCAGTTCGCTCCACTGGGCTGGCCATATCCCCTGTGTCAAAGGCGCGCACTGGCGCTGGCAGGGGCTGATTTTTACGGTTCACTGGCCCCCTGAAGGTTATCAGGAGCGAGGCAATAACCGCTCCTGTGTCGTTAAAGTGGATGACGGCGAGCACAGCATCCTGCTAACAGGTGATATTGAAGCTTCCGCAGAGTTGGCTATGCTCAAAAACCAGTGGCAACCGTTGCAGGCGGATATTCTTCAGGTGCCTCACCACGGCAGCCGTACTTCATCGACGCCTACGCTGTTATCGGTAGTGAATGGCAAAGCGGCGCTGGCGTCGGCATCACGATATAACGCCTGGCGGTTACCTTCAGCAAAAGTGGTGAAACGCTATCAGCAGCACCGTTATCAGTGGTTTGATACGGCACATGCCGGGCAGCTTTCAGTCTCTTTTTCATCAGGACAATGGAAAATCGAGGGGTTAAGGGAACAGATTTCACCCCGCTGGTATCATGAGTGGTTTGGCTCACCTGCTGAATACAGGTAGAATATGCGGCTATTTCAACGAAAGCTGGTTTTTTGAATGCATAACGATAAAGATCTCTCCACGTGGCAGACCTTCCGCCGACTCTGGCCGGTGATAGCGCCCTTTAAAACGGGTCTGATTGTGGCTGGGGTAGCGTTAATACTCAACGCAGCCAGCGATACCTATATGCTATCGCTACTTAAACCATTACTGGATGATGGTTTCGGTAAAACCGATCGCTCAGTGCTGCTATGGATGCCACTGGTGGTCATTGGGCTGATGATCCTGCGCGGTATCACCAGCTATGTTTCCAGTTATTGCATCTCCTGGGTTTCCGGGAAAGTCGTCATGACGATGCGCCGCCGTTTGTTTAATCATATGATGGGCATGCCTGTCTCTTTCTTTGATAAACAATCTACCGGTACCTTGCTCTCCCGCATCACCTACGATTCTGAGCAGGTGGCGTCTTCTTCATCCAGCGCGCTGATTACCGTCGTGCGTGAAGGGGCGTCAATCATTGGTCTGTTCATCATGATGTTCTACTACAGCTGGCAGCTTTCGCTGATCCTTATCGTACTGGCACCGATTGTGTCACTGGCGATTCGTGTCGTGTCGAAACGCTTTCGCAGCATCAGTAAAAACATGCAGAACACCATGGGGCAGGTGACGACCAGCGCGGAGCAAATGCTTAAAGGCCATAAAGAAGTACTGATTTTCGGTGGCCAGCAGGTTGAAGGCGAGCGTTTTGCTAAGGTCAGCAACAAGATGCGTCTGCAGGGCATGAAAATGGTCTCGGCCTCGTCAATTTCTGACCCGATTATTCAGTTGATAGCGTCCCTGGCGCTGGCGTTTGTGCTCTATGCGGCAAGCTTCCCGAGCGTCATGGAAACCCTGACGGCAGGTACCATCACCGTTGTGTTCTCCTCCATGATTGCCCTGATGCGCCCGCTGAAATCGCTGACTAACGTGAACGCTCAGTTCCAGCGCGGGATGGCAGCCTGTCAGACGCTGTTCGCTATTCTCGACAGCGAACAGGAAAAAGACGAAGGCACGCGTGTCATCGAACGTGCGCAGGGGAATCTCGAATTCCGCAATGTCACCTTTACCTACCCGGGCCGTGAAATTCCGGCACTGCGTGATATCAACCTGTCTATCCCTGCCGGGAAGACGGTCGCGCTGGTGGGGCGTTCAGGCTCTGGTAAATCTACACTCGCAAGCCTCATCACGCGTTTTTATGACATCGACAGCGGCGAAATCCTGATGGATGGCCACGACCTGCGCGACTACACGCTATCGTCGTTGCGTAATCAGGTTGCGCTGGTATCGCAGAACGTGCATCTCTTTAATGACACCATCGCGAATAACATTGCTTACGCGCGCACCGATGTTTACAGCCGTGAAGCCATTGAGAATGCCGCCCGTATGGCTTATGCGATGGATTTCATCAATAAGATGGATAACGGTCTGGATACGGTCATCGGCGAAAACGGCGTTCTGCTTTCCGGTGGTCAGCGTCAGCGTATCGCGATTGCCCGCGCGCTGCTGCGAGACAGCCCGATCCTTATCCTCGATGAAGCAACATCTGCGCTGGATACTGAATCAGAACGTGCTATTCAGGCCGCGCTGGATGAACTGCAAAAGAACCGCACCTCGCTGGTTATCGCGCATCGTCTTTCGACTATCGAGCAGGCGGATGAAATCGTGGTTATCGAAGACGGACGCATTGTCGAGCGAGGCAATCATACCGAGCTTCTGGAGCAGCATGGCGTTTATGCGCAGCTTCATAAAATGCAGTTCGGGCAATGATTGAGCGCATCTGGTCTGGCCGTTCGCTGTTATGGGTGCTCCTGCTGCCGCTCTCCTGGCTGTATGGCCTCATTAGCGGCGCTATTCGCCTGAGCTATCAGCTGGGCTTACGTAAGGCCTGGCGCGCGCCGGTGCCGGTGGTCGTGGTGGGGAATCTTACCGCAGGCGGCAACGGTAAAACGCCGGTCGTGGTCTGGCTGGTCGAGCAACTGCAGCAGCGAGGTATACGCGCAGGCGTAGTGTCGCGTGGTTACGGCGGGAAGGCTGCGCATTATCCGTTAGTGCTTAGCGCAGCTACCACGCCTGCGCAAGCAGGCGACGAGCCGGTGCTTATCTACCAGCGCACTGGCGCGCCCGTGGCGGTATCCGCCAATCGCGCGCAGGCGGTGCAGGCGCTTATCGATAACGCCGGGCCGCAAATCATCATTACCGATGATGGTCTTCAACACTATGCACTGGCGCGCGATAAAGAAATCGTGGTGGTTGATGGCGTGCGCCGTTTCGGCAACGGCTGGTGGCTTCCGGCAGGCCCAATGCGTGAGCGCGCATCCAGGCTTAAGCAGGTGGATGCGGTCATTACCAATGGCGGAGAAGCGCGTCCCGGCGAAATCGCCATGCAGCTTGAACCCGGGCTCGCGGTTAATTTACGCAGCGGTGAAAGGCGTCCGGTCAATACGCTGGAAAATGTGGTGGCGATGGCAGGCATCGGTCATCCGCCGCGCTTTTTCGCCACGCTTGAAAAATGCGGTCTGACACCCGTTAAAACCGTGAGCCTCGCTGACCATCAGGCGCTGCGCGAAACCGACGTGCTGGAGCTGCTTAGCGAAGGCCAGACTCTGCTGATGACGGAAAAGGACGCGGTGAAGTGCCGCGCTTTCGCTCATGACGACTGGTGGTATCTGCCAGTCGACGCGACGCTTGCGCAGCCGCAAGCCGATCAATTACTGAAGGACATTCTCACGCTGGTGCGTTAAGCAGGTGCGCCAGCCATAGCGTACGGGAGCAGATATGTCTGGAGTGCATCTTTCTTTGCGCGCGGCGCGCCACCTGCATCTTGCCGCGCAGGGGCTGCTGAAAAAGCCGGTTCGCCGCGCGCGCCCTGCCGATATTCTTGCTGCCATCACCCGCATGTCTCTCCTGCAAATTGATACCATCAATATCGTGGCGCGCAGCCCGTATCTGGTGCTTTTTAGCCGTCTTGGTAACTACCCGGGTCGCTGGCTGGATGAGGCGCTGGCGCGCGGTGAGTTGATGGAGTACTGGGCGCACGAAGCCTGTTTTCTGCCGCGCAGCGATTTCCCGCTTTTTCGCCACCGTATGCTGAGCCCCGAAAAGATGGGCTGGAAATATCGCGCCGCATGGATGGAAGAACACGCGCAGGAAATCGGCGAATTAATGGCGTTTATCGAGCGTAACGGCCCGGTGCGTTCGGCAGATTTTGAGCATCCGCGTAAAGGTGCCAGTGGCTGGTGGGAGTGGAAACCGCACAAAAAACATCTCGAAGGGCTGTTTACCGCAGGGCAGGTGATGGTGGTAGAGCGGCGCAACTTTCAGCGCGTCTACGATCTCACCACCAGAGTCTTGCCCGACTGGGACGACAGCCTGCATCTGATTGATAAAGCGCAGGCCGAGGCGCAGATGCTCGCTAACAGCGCCCGCAGCCTCGGCATTTTCCGTAGCGCCTGGCTTGCTGATTACTACCGCTTGCGCCATGTCGCTGCCGGCCCGCTATTGCAGGCGTGGCAGGATGAGGGATTCGTGGTGCCGGTTGACGTCGAGACGCTCGGGCCGATGTGGTTGCATCATGAGCTCCTGCCGCTGCTTGAGCGAGCTGTGGCGGGCAAACTCACCGCCACCCACAGCGCCGTGCTCTCACCATTCGATCCGGTTGTCTGGGACCGCCGCCGCGCGGAGGAATTCTTTAACTTCTCTTACCGCCTCGAATGTTATACGCCTGCGCCAAAGCGCAAATATGGCTATTTCGTTTTACCATTGCTGCACAAAGGCGCGCTGGTAGGGCGGATGGATGCCAAAATGCACCGCCAGCAAGGCTCGCTTGAAGTCATCGCGCTTTATGGCGAAGAGGGCGTATCGTTCACGGCAGGCATTATCGCCGGATTGCGGCAGGCTATTGGCGATTTCGCCGCCTGGCAGGGCGCAACCAGGGTCGTTTTCCGCCAGTTGCCCGGCCCGCTTGCGCACGCGTGGGGTGAGGGCTGGGAAATTGACCCCGCGCCTGAAACGCATGTGATATCCTCAAAAGATTAATACCACCGGTCCATCAGGAGGAACCATGGATCATCGTTTACTCGAAATCATCGCCTGTCCGGTTTGCAACGGCAAACTCTACTTTAATCAGGAAAAGCAGGAGCTTATCTGCAAGGCGGACCGTCTGGCTTTCCCGCTGCGCGACGGTATTCCGGTCCTGCTGGAAAATGAAGCGCGCGCGCTTACAGCCGAAGAGACCAACCCATGAGTTTTGTGGTGATTATTCCGGCCCGCTACGCGTCGACGCGTCTGCCGGGCAAACCGCTGGTCGATATCAACGGCAAGCCGATGATCGTACATGTGCTTGAGCGCGCGCGTGAGTCAGGCGCGGCGCGCATTATCGTGGCGACCGATCACCCGGATGTGGCACGTGCGATTGAAGCGGCAGGCGGCGAAGTCTGTATGACCCGCGCCGATCATCAGTCCGGCACGGAACGTCTGGCGGAAGTCGTGGAGAAATGCGGTTTCGCTGACGATACGGTTATTGTCAACGTTCAGGGCGACGAGCCGATGATCCCGCCAGCGATTATTCGCCAGGTCGCGGAAAATCTGGCGAGTGCGCAGGCAGGCATGGCGACGCTCGCAGTACCGGTCCATGATGCCCAGGAAGCGTTCAACCCCAACGCGGTCAAAGTGGTGATGGATGCGCAGGGTTACGCGCTCTATTTCTCACGCGCCACCATTCCGTGGGATCGCGACCGTTTCGCGCAGTCGCGCGATACCATCGGCGACAGCTTTCTGCGTCATATCGGTATTTACGGCTATCGCGCCGGGTTTATCCGCCGCTATGTCACCTGGCCTGCCAGCCCGCTTGAGCAGATTGAAATGCTGGAGCAACTGCGCGTCCTGTGGCACGGCGAGAAAATCCATGTGGCGGTTGCCGCCGTGGTGCCCGGCACCGGCGTGGATACGCCTGAAGATCTTGAGCGCGTGCGCGCCGAAATGCGTTAACAGAAAACCGGCCCCGGCCGGTTTTTTTACGGCGTCACACAGTCGCGCCGACCGGCAGCGTCTGGAACGGTTTGATCTCTTTTAGCACGAACATACTCTGCATCTCTTTTATGCCCGGCAGACGGCGCAGCACCGACATGGCGAACTCCGCGTAGGCGTCGAGATCGCGCGACACCACCTGCAACAGAAAGTCGGCATCTCCACCAATGCTGTAACAGGCCACCACGTTTTCCAGCTCCATGACTTCCTGTTCAAAACGCCGCGCCTGCGCCTCGCTGTGGCTGTCGATGCTGACACGCACGAATACCATCACGCCAAGCCCGATTTTGCGGCGATCCAGCGCGGCGTGATAGCCGAGAATCACCTTATCTTCTTCCAGTTTTTTCACCTTACGCCAGCAGGGCGAGGGCGAAAGGTTGACGGATTCCGCCAGCGCCTGATTGGTGGTGCGTGCATCCTGCTGCAAGAGTGTCAGCAGGGTGATATCGGTGGGCGTCAGGGTATCGTCAGACATAATTTTTCCCGTTTCTCTTTTTAAAGGGTAATTTTACCCTTTTGGAGCGTACGGCGGTGCAATAAAGGTCATTTTTTTCCGCCGTTGTCGGGCAGACTTATTACATCAACTGACAGGGAGAAAAACATGCAATTCGATACCCGCCTGCATAAATGCACTATCGTCGTCGACCGCGCGCTCACGCCAGGGCTTGCCATGAACGCCGCAAGCGTTCTGGGCGTGTGTCTTGGCAGACAGGTCGAGGGATTAGTCGGCCCCGATCTGTTAAGCCTGGATGGGGTGACTTATCCGGGCGTTATCCGCGCGCCGCTGCCGGTGCTGCTCGGCGAGGGCAACACGCTGTTAAGCCTGTTTAGCGCCGCGCAGAGCGATCCGCAGATCCTGGTGCTGCCCTTTAGCGCGCTGGCGCAGTCGTGCAAAACCTGGGAGGAGTATGAACGGCGGCTGGCGGGTGCCAGCAGCGCGGAGATCGAGCTGGCGGCGCTGGGGCTCGTCGGCCCGAAAAAACAGATAGCCCGACTGACAGGCAACCTGCCGCTTTACCGTTAAGCTAACTGGCCTGGAATTGATCTCAACAGATGACATCCGCCGTAAGGACGCCCATTATAAAAACAGTAGCGTTTATAAGGGTAACGGCAAATGGAGCAACTGCGTGCAGAACTCAGTCACCTGTTAGGTGAAAAACTCAGCCGGCTTGAATGCATCAGCGAGAAAGCAGACACCGCGCTCTGGTCGCTTTACGACAGCCACGGCAACCCGCTGCCGTTGCTGGCGCGGAGTTTTACCTCGCCGGGGCTGGCGCAGCAGCAGGCCGGGAAAATGTCGATTCTCGCGCGTTACGGCACGGTGCGCATGCCTGTGGTGTATGGCGTAATGACGCATGAGGAGCATCCGGGGCCGGACGTGCTGCTGATGGAGCGCCTGCGCGGCGTACCGGTGGAAGCACCGGCGCGCACGCCACAGCGCTGGGAGCAGCTTCAGGATCAGATTATTGAGGCGCTGCTAAGCTGGCACCGCGTCGACAGCCACGGCTGCGTGGGCAGCGTCGACAGTACCCAGGAGAATCTCTGGCCGCACTGGTATCGCCAGCGCGTTGAAGTGCTCTGGAGTACGCTCAATCAGTATCAGAATACCGGGCTGACGATGCAGGATAAGCGGATGCTGTTTCGCACCCGTGAATGTCTGGACGCGATGTTCGCCGGGTTCAACGACAACTGCGTGCTGATTCACGGCAACTTTAACCTGCGCAGTATGCTCAAAGATGCGCGTAGCGATCAGCTTCTGGCAATGGTGAATCCGGGCGTGGTGCTCTGGGCACCGCGCGAATATGAGCTTTTTCGCCTGTTCGACACGCCGCTGGCTGAAAGCCTTTTCTGGCGCTATCTCCAGCGCGCGCCGGTGGCGGAATCGTTCCTCTGGCGCCGCTGGCTTTATGTCCTGTGGGATGAAGTGGCGCAGTTACTGCAAACCGGAAAAATGAACCGCGCCGCGTTCAGTAAGGCGTCGGAATCACTTCTGCCCTGGGTCGCCTGAGCCCACGCCTTTTACCCATTGCCAGACGCGCCCGAGAATTTCATAACCGGCGCGTTCGCTGTGCATCAGCCACAGTGAAGACGGATAGACGCGCTCCCACGGGTTGAGCGGCGAGTCGATTGCCATCTGGTTGGCGGGGGCTGGTATCGGGTTCAGTCCCTGGCGTTTAAAGAAAATCATCGCCCGCGGCAGATGCGACGCCGACGTCACCAGTAAAAACGGCTGCTTGCCGAGCGCACCGGCGACCGCTGCGGCTTCTTCTTCGGTATCTTTTGGGGAATCAAGCGTAATGATATCGCTTCGCGGTATGCCTAAGCTTTCTGCCACGCGGGCACCTGCTTCGGCGGTGCTGACCGGATTCGTGGTGGCGCGCGCGCCGGTAAAGACCATTTTCGCGCCGGGGTTTGCAAGCCACAGACGCACGCCTTCGGTTACGCGCGGCAGGCTGTTATTGACGAGATTAGAGCTCGGCGCCCATTTGTCATTCCAGGTATAACCGCCGCCCAGCACCACGATGTAATCCGCTTTCTGACCGTTCCAGGTCGGGTAGTCATCTTCCACGGGTTTCAGCAGCCCATCCGCTACCGGCTGCAGGCTTAACAGCAGCAAAATAACCCAGCTTGCCGTCATCAAAATCTTGCCGCTTTGCTTAAATCGCGTGAACCACAGCAGCGCAAGCGCGATGCCCATCATCAGCAGCAGAAACGGCAGCGGCAGCAGCAGCGTGCCGGTGAGTTTTTTCAGAATAAAAAGCATCGGTTATGGGTCCTTTTTTAACCATACGGCAGGTAAACGTGGCCTATCTTACGCGAGATGGGTTCATTCTCCCTCCGGCTGTGACAAAATAGCGGTTTTGCCGGATGCGCTTATCACCTGGAGAGTGTGCCCATGCGGGATCGCAATTTTGATGACATCGCCGAAAAGTTTGCGCGCAACATTTACGGTACAACAAAAGGCCAGTTGCGTCAGGCTATCCTCTGGCAGGATCTCGACGCGTTGTTAGGCCTGTTGCCTGACCGTCCACTGCGCGTACTGGATGCAGGCGGTGGCGAAGGGCAAACCGCGTGTCGCATTGCGCAGCGGGGTCATCAGGTGGTGCTGTGCGATCTCTCCGCGGAAATGATAGCTCGTGCTCAAAAGGCGGCGCAGGAGAAAGGTGTGAGCGGCAACATGCATTTTGTACAATGCGCCGCGCAGGAGGCGGGTCAGCATTTGGAAAGCCCGGTTGATCTGATATTGTTTCACGCTGTGCTGGAATGGGTGGCCGATCCGCAGGCGGCGCTGCGTCATTTATGGGAATGTCTGGCGCCGGGCGGCGCGCTCTCGCTGATGTTCTACAACGCCAACGGCCTTCTGATGCATAACATGGTGGCGGGCAACTTCGCGTATGTGCAGCAGGGCATGCCCAAAAAGAAAAGACGCACTCTTTCGCCGGATTATCCGCGCGAGCCGCAGCTGGTTTATCGCTGGCTTGAAGAGATGGGCTGGCAGATCCACAGCAAAACCGGCGTGCGGGTGTTTCATGACTATCTGCGTGAAAAACATCAGCAGCGCGACGAGTATGAAACGCTGCTTGAGCTTGAAACGCGTTACTGCCGACAGGAGCCCTGGGTGAGCCTGGGTCGATACATCCATGTCACTGCGTTTAAGCCGGAGATCCAAGGATAAATTATGAGTACTTTTTCCCAGACAGTCCCTGAACTGGTTGCCTGGGCCAGGAAAAACGATTTTTCGATCCAGCTTCCGGTAGACAGGCTGGCTTTTTTGCTGGCTATCGCCACGCTGAACGGCGAAAGGCTGGATGGCGAAATGAGCGAAGGGGAGCTGGTGGACGCGTTTCGCCACGTCAGCGACGCCTTCGAACAATCCACAGAAACGGTCGCCCAGCGCGCCAACAACGCCATCAACGATATGGTGCGCCAGCGCCTGCTTAACCGCTTTACCAGCGAGCAGGCGGAGGGCAATGCGATTTACCGCCTGACGCCCCTTGGCATCGGCATCACCGATTATTACATCCGCCAGCGCGAGTTCTCCACGCTGCGTCTGTCGATGCAGCTCTCCATCGTGGCAAGCGAACTCAAGCGCGCCGCGGACGCCGCGCAGGAAGGCGGCGACGAGTTCCACTGGCACCGCAACGTTTACGCGCCGCTGAAATACTCCGTTGCGGAAATTTTCGACAGTATCGATCTCACCCAGCGCATCATGGATGAGCAGCAACAGCTGGTGAAAGACGATATCGCCCAGTTGCTGAATAAAGACTGGCGCGCGGCGATCTCCAGCTGCGAACTGTTGCTTTCAGAGACCTCCGGCACGCTGCGCGAGTTACAGGATACGCTGGAGGCGGCGGGCGATAAGCTGCAGGCCAACCTCCTGCAAATCCAGGAAGCGACGCTTGGGCGCGACGATCTTCATTTCGTCGACCGTCTGACGTATGACCTGCAAAGCAAGCTCGACCGTATTATCAGCTGGGGTCAGCAGGCGATTGACCTGTGGATTGGCTATGACCGCCACGTCCATAAATTTATCCGTACCGCTATCGATATGGATAAAAACCGCGTCTTTGCCCAGCGTCTGCGCCAGTCGGTGCAGAACTATTTCGATGCGCCCTGGGCGCTCACCTACGCCAGCGCCGATCGCCTGCTCGATATGCGCGATGAAGAGATGACGCTGCGCGATGAAGAAGTGACCGGCGAACTGCCGCCGGATCTGGAGTTTGAAGAGTTTAACGAGATCCGCGAACAACTGGCGGCGATGATTGAGGCCCAGCTCAATGTCTACCGGGAGCGTCAGCAGCCGCTCGACCTGAGCGTCGTGATGCGCGATTACCTGACCCAGTTCCCGCGAGCACGCCACTTTGACGTGGCGCGCATCGTGGTAGACCAGGCGGTGCGCCTGGGCGTCGCTGAAGCGGACTTTACCGGCCTGCCAGCTAAGTGGCAGCCCATTAATGATTATGGAGCCAAGGTACAGGCGAATGTCATCGACAAATATTGAACACGTGATGCCAGTAAAGCTGGCGCTGGCGCTCGCGAATCCGCTGTTTCCGGCGCTCGACAGCCAGTTGCGCGCCGGGCGTCACATTGGCCTGGACGAGCTGGATAATCACGCTTTTCTGATGGATTACCAGGGTGAGCTGGAAGAGTTCTACAGCCGCTATAACGTCGAGCTTATCCGCGCGCCGGAAGGCTTTTTCTATTTGCGTCCACGCTCCACGACGCTTATCCCGCGCTCGGTGCTCTCCGAGCTGGATATGATGGTGGGCAAAATCCTCTGTTATCTCTACCTCAGCCCGGAGCGTCTGGCGAACGAAGGTATCTTCACCCAGCAGGAACTCTATGACGAGCTGATGGCGCTGGCGGACGAAACCAAACTGCTGAAGCTTGTGAACAACCGCTCAACCGGCTCCGATCTTGACCGTCAGAAACTGCAGGAAAAAGTGCGCTCATCGTTAAGCCGCCTGCGCCGCCTGGGCATGGTCTGGTTTATGGGCCATGACAGCAGTAAATTCCGCATCACCGAGTCGGTGTTCCGCTTCGGCGCGGACGTGCGCGCCGGCGACGATCCACGCGAGGCGCAACTGCGCATGATCCGCGACGGCGAAGCGATGCCGGTGGAAAGCCATCTGCAGCTCAATGATGAGAACGACGATACCCAGCAGGATAACGCGGAGGATGACAATGATTGAACGCGGTAAGTTTCGCTCGCTAACGCTTATCAACTGGAACGGCTTTTTTGCCCGTACGTTTGATCTCGACGAGCTGGTCACCACGCTTTCCGGCGGTAACGGTGCCGGGAAATCAACGACGATGGCGGCGTTCGTCACAGCGCTGATTCCGGATCTCACGCTGCTGCACTTCCGTAACACCACCGAGGCGGGCGCGACCAGCGGCTCGCGCGATAAGGGGCTACACGGCAAACTGAAAGCGGGCGTCTGTTATTCGGTGCTGGATGTCGTCAACTCTCGCCATCAGCGCGTGCTGGTGGGCGTGCGTCTGCAACAGGTCGCCGGACGCGACCGTAAAGTAGACATCAAACCGTTCGCCATTCAGGGCCTGCCGAGCGCGATTCTACCCACACAACTGCTGACTGAAACCCTGAACGATCGTCAGGCGCGCGTGCTGAGCCTCAACGAGCTGAAAGATAAAATCGACACGATGGAAGGCGTGCAGCTTAAGCAGTTCAATTCCATCACCGATTACCACTCATTAATGTTCGATCTGGGCGTAGTGGCGCGCCGTCTGCGTTCAGCGTCCGATCGCAGCAAATATTACCGTCTGATTGAGGCTTCGCTCTACGGCGGGATCTCCAGCGCTATCACCCGCTCGCTTCGTGATTACCTGCTGCCGGAAAACGGCGGCGTGCGTAAAGCGTTCCAGGATATGGAAGCGGCGCTGCGCGAAAACCGCATGACGCTGGAAGCTATCCGCGTCACCCAGTCGGACCGCGATCTCTTCAAACACTTGATTTCCGAAGCCACCAACTATGTGGCGGCGGATTACATGCGCCACGCCAACGAGCGGCGTATTCATCTCGATCAGGCGCTGGAGCTGCGCCGCGAGCTGTTCAGCAGCCGCAAGCAGCTTGCCGCCGAGCAGTATAAGCATGTCGATATGGCGCGCGAGCTCTCCGAGCACGCGGGGGCTGAAGGCGATCTCGAAACCGATTATCAGGCGGCGAGCGATCACCTGAATCTGGTGCAAACCGCGCTGCGCCAGCAGGAGAAAATCGAGCGCTACGAGGCTGACCTCGAAGAGCTGCAGATTCGCCTGGAAGAGCAGAGCGAAGTGGTGGCGGAAGCGGCGGAGCAGCAGGAAGAGAACGAAGCCCGCGCGGAAGCCGCCGAGCTTGAAGTCGACGAACTCAAAAGCCAGCTTGCCGACTATCAGCAGGCGCTTGACGTGCAACAGACTCGCGCTATTCAGTACCAGCAGGCGCTCACCGCGCTGGAGCGCGCCCGCGAGCTGTGCCATCTGCCGGATCTGAGCGCCGACAGCGCCGATGAATGGCTGGATATCTTCCAGGCCAAAGAGCAGGAGGCTACCGAACGGTTGCTGTCGCTTGAGCAGAAAATGAGCGTCGCGCAGACCGCGCACAGCCAGTTTGAACAGGCTTATCAGCTTGTCGCCAGCATTAATGGCCCGGTAAGCCGTGCAGAGGCCTGGGACGTGGCGCGCGAACTGCTGCGCGACGCCAGCCAGCAGCGCCATCTGGCTGAACAGGTGCAGCCGCTGCGTATGCGCCTTTCCGAGCTGGAACAGCGCCTGCGCGAACAGCAGGATGCCGAGCGCCTGCTGGCCGAGTTCTGCAAACGCCAGGGCAAAGACTATGACCCGGAAGATCTCGAAGCGCTGAACGATGAGCTGGAAGCCCGCATCGCGGCGCTCTCCGACAGCGTTTCGCAGGCAGGTGAACAGCGCATGACGCTGCGCCAGGAGCTGGAGCAGATCCAGAGCCGCGTTAAGACGCTCACCAGCCATGCGCCGGCCTGGCTTGCGGCGCAAAACAGCCTCAACCAGATTAGCGAACAGAGCGGCGAGACGTTTGAGTCCGGCCAGCAGGTCACCGAATACCTTCAGCAACTGCTGGAGCGTGAGCGCGAAGCCATCGTTGAACGCGACGAAGTGGGCGCGCGTAAGCGGGCAGTGGATGAAGAGATTGAACGCTTAAGCCAGCCGGGCGGCGCCGAAGACGCACGCCTCAATGCGCTGGCGGAGCGTTTCGGCGGTGTACTGCTCTCTGAAATTTACGACGACGTATCGTTTGACGACGCGCCGTATTTCTCTGCGCTCTACGGCCCGTCGCGCCATGCGATTGTGGTGCCGGATTTGTCGCGCGTGCGCGATCTGCTCGACGGCCTTGAGGATTGTCCGGAAGATCTCTACCTGATCGAAGGCGATCCGCAGTCCTTCGATGACAGCGTCTTCAGCGTTGAAGAGCTGGAAAAAGCGGTAGTGGTGAAAGTGGCCGAGCGCCAGTGGCGTTACTCCCGCTTCCCGTTGGTGCCGCTGTTTGGCCGCGCCGCGCGCGAAAGCCGTATCGAGAGCCTCCATGCCGAGCGTGAAGCGCTGTCTGAACGCTACGCGACGCTCTCCTTTGACGTACAGAAAACGCAGCGCCTGCATCAGGCGTTCAGCCGGTTTGTCGGCCAGCATCTCGCCGTGGCGTTTGAGGCGGACCCGGAAGCGGAAATCCGTAAGCTCAACACGCGCCGCAGCGAAATCGAGCGCGCCATCAGCCAGCACGAAAACGACAACCAGCAGCAGCGCGTGCAGTTTGAACAGGCGAAGGAGGGTGTGGCCCAGCTTAACCGCCTGCTGCCGCGCCTGAGCCTGCTGGCAGACGACAGCCTGGCCGACCGCGTGGAGGAAATTCAGGAGCGCCTGGCGGAAGCCCAGGACGCCGCCCGTTTCCTGTCACAGCACGGCAATGCGCTGGCGAAACTGGAACCGGTAGCCTCGGTACTGCAGAGCGACCCGGAACAGTTCGACCAGCTCAAACAGGATTATGAGCAGGCGCGCCAGACGCAGCGCGACGCCCGTCAGCAGGCCTTTGCGCTGAGCGAAGTGGTGCAGCGTCGCGCGCACTTTAGCTACAGCGATTCGGCGCAAATGCTCAATGGCAACACCGATCTCAACGAGAAACTGCGCCAGCGTCTGGAGCAGGCGGAAGCCGAGCGTACCCGCGCCCGCGAAGCGCTGCGTACCCACGCCGCGAAGCTCAGCCAGTATCATCAGGTGCTGGCGTCGCTGAAAAGCTCCTTCGATACCAAAAAAGAGCTGCTGGGCGATCTGCAACGTGAACTGCAGGATATCGGCGTGCGCGCCGATGCCGGAGCCGAAGAGCGCGCGCGCCAGCGTCGCGACGAACTGCATACGCGCCTCAGCAACAACCGTTCGCGCCGTAATCAGCTGGAGAAACAGCTGACGCTGTGCGAAGCGGAGATGGACAACCTGACCCGCAGCCTGAAGCGCCTGGAGCGTAACTACCACGAGATGCGCGAGCAGGTGGTGAGTGCCAAAGCGGGCTGGTGCGCAGTGATGCGTATGGTGAAAGACAATGGCGTTGAACGCCGTCTGCACCGCCGCGAGCTGGCGTACCACTCCGGTGACGATCTTCGCTCGATGTCGGATAAAGCCCTCGGCGCGCTGCGTCTGGCGGTGGCGGATAACGAACACCTGCGCGACGTGCTGCGCCTGTCTGAAGACCCCAAACGCCCTGAGCGCAAAATCCAGTTCTTCGTGGCCGTGTATCAGCATCTGCGCGAGCGTATCCGTCAGGATATTATCCGCACCGACGATCCGGTCGAGGCGATTGAACAGATGGAAATTGAGCTGGGCCGCCTGACGGAAGAGCTCACCTCGCGCGAACAGAAGCTCGCCATCAGCTCCCGCAGCGTGGCGAATATTATTCGCAAGACGATCCAGCGCGAACAGAACCGTATTCGTATGCTCAACCAGGGCCTGCAGAGCGTGTCGTTCGGCCAGGTCAACAGCGTGCGTCTGAACGTCAACGTGCGTGAAAGCCATGCCACACTGCTGGAAGTGCTTGCCGAGCAGCACGAGCAGCATCAGGATCTGTTTAACAGCAACCGCCTGACGTTCTCAGAAGCGCTGGCGAAACTCTGGCAGCGCCTGAACCCGCAAATCGACATGGGCCAGCGTACCGCGCAGACCATCGGCGAAGAGCTGCTCGACTACCGTAACTATCTTGAGATGGAAGTTGAGGTTAACCGTGGCTCCGACGGCTGGCTGCGCGCAGAAAGCGGCGCGCTTTCTACCGGTGAGGCGATCGGTACCGGGATGTCTATCCTGGTGATGGTGGTGCAGAGCTGGGAGGATGAATCCAGTCGCCTGCGCGGCAAAGACATTTCGCCATGCCGTCTGCTGTTCCTCGACGAAGCGGCGCGTCTGGATGCTCGTTCTATCGCCACGCTGTTTGAGCTCTGCGAACGCCTGCAGATGCAGCTCATCATCGCGGCACCGGAGAACATCAGCCCGGAAAAAGGCACAACCTACAAGCTGGTGCGTAAAGTCTTCCAGAACCACGAGCATGTGCATGTGGTTGGCCTGCGCGGCTTTGCCGCCCCGCCAGCCGATGCGCTGCCGGGACCGGCTGAAGTCTCGTAACGTCATCAACTCACAGAGCGGGCTTTGGCCCGCTTTCTTTTTGTCCGGCAAATCTTTAAACTTCTTTACATTCGAGCAGGCAAATGATTTTTTCTGTTTATATACTCACAATAAGCCTGAGTGCCGAATTATTCTGAAAAACAGGGGGCAAGGGATGGTGCTTAAGAATATGCATGGTTTTCGACGGTCAGCACTGTATGTGTGCCTGGCTCTCAGTATCGCTCCACTGTTTAACGCGTATGCCGATGAACCGGAACTGATCGCCAACGACAGTATTACCACGCTCAGCGCGCAGCCACTGGCGCTGTCGCCGGGCATGGCGTTCCTGGCGGCGAATACGGTACCTGATGCCGCAAGCCGTCTTGCGAGCGCACGCACGCAGTTACAGGCGGCGCTTCCAGCGGGCTTCACGCCGGTCTACATGAATGCGCTGGTGGGGCTATACGCCGCCCGCGATCTTAAACCGATGTGGGAGAACCGCGACGCCGTTCAGGCATTCCAGCAGCAGCTGGCTGAAGTCGCGCTCGCTGGCTTCCAGCCGCAGTTTACCGCCTGGGTGGAGCAACTGACCAATCCTGCCGTTACGGGGCTCGCGCGCGATATCGTGCTGAGTGACGCGATGGTGGGGTATCTGCATTTTATTTCTGGCATCCCAAGCCAGGGCAACCGCTGGCTCTACAGCGAAAAACCGTACAAGCTGGAGATGCCCGCGCTGAACGTGCTGAACCAGTGGCAGGTCGCGCTGGATAACGGCTCTGTGCCTGCGTTTGTGCGCTCTCTCGCCCCCGCGCATCCGCAGTATGCGGCGATGCACGCCTCGCTGTTGCAACTGGTGGCGGATACCCGTCCGTGGCCGCAAATGACCGGCAAAGAGAAGCTGCGCCCCGGCCAGTGGAGCAGCGATATTCCGGCGCTTAAGGAGATTTTACAGCGTACCGGCATGCTGGATGGCGGCCCGGATATTGCGCTGCCGGGCGATAACAACGGCGTGGTCAGCCCGTCGGCGGCCCCGCAAACTGCAAGCCAGACCCGTAGTACGCCGAAACCGACGCGCGCTGTTTACGATAAAGATCTGGTCGCGGCGGTAAAACGTTTTCAGAAATGGCAGGGGCTGGGCGCAGATGGCGTTATCGGTCAGTCCACCCGCGACTGGCTGAATGTGACGCCTGCGCAGCGCGCGGCGCTGCTGGCGCTCAATATCCAGCGTCTGCGCCTGCTGCCCGGCAAACTCAGCACCGGCATTATGGTAAATATTCCCGAGTATTCGCTGGTTTATTACCAGAATGGCAATCAGGTGCTGGCGTCGCGCGTTATCGTCGGCAGACCGGATCGCAAAACGCCGCTGATGAGCAGCGCGCTCAATAACGTGGTGGTCAATCCACCGTGGAACGTGCCGCCAACGCTCGCCCGCAAAGATATTCTGCCGAAAGTCTGGAATGACCCAGGGTATCTGGAGAGCCACGGCTATACGGTGCTGAACGGCTGGGGAAGTAACGCGGATGTCGTGGATCCGGGGATGGTGGACTGGGCAACGATTACGCCGTCTAATCTGCCATTCCGTTTCCAGCAGGCACCGGGTGCCCATAACTCGCTCGGGCGGTATAAGTTCAACATGCCGAGCTCAGACGCTATCTATTTGCACGATACGCCGAACCACAATCTCTTCCAGCGCGATTCACGGGCGCTCAGCTCCGGCTGCGTGCGTGTGAATAAAGCTTCTGAACTGGCCAATATGCTGCTTCAGGATGCGGGCTGGAATGATTCGCGCATTTCGCAGACGCTAAAAGAGGGGAATACGCGTTACGTGAATATTCCGCAGACCATTCCGGTCAATCTCTATTATCTGACCGCGTTTATCGGCGAGGACGGGCGTCCGCAATATCGTACAGATATTTACAATTACGATCACACCGCGCGATCGGGCGCACAAATCCTCCCAAAAGTGGAACAACTGATCCGCTAACAGGTTTAATTCCGCGGACTTAACCTGCTCTATGTGAAGCGAAAACGGGCCAAACGTGAAAAAAGGCCCGTTATTCGCGCCTTTGACCCGTATTGACTCCCCTCCGGCTGGCGGTTAAGGTGCCACTCGTGCGCCAGAAGTGCATAGTTATTGTTCATTTGATTGTAGACCTGAATATCATGGATAAAATTGACGCTCATCGCCGCAAACTGCTGACGATTGGCGGCGCCGCTTTAGGCGCTGCGATACTGCCCACGCCTGCATTTGCTACTCTGTCGACGCCACGACCGCGTATTCTTACGCTCAATAATTTACATACTGGCGAATCCATTAAGGCCGAATTTTTCGATGGCCGGGGCTATATTCAGGATGAATTAGCAAAGCTTAATCATTTCTTTCGTGATTACCGGGCGAATAAGGTAAAAGCGATTGATCCCCGTTTATTTGACCAGCTTTTCCGTTTGCAGGGGCTGCTCGGCACCCGTAAACCGGTACAGCTGATCTCCGGCTATCGTTCCGTTGATACTAACAACGAATTGCGATCTAAAAGCCGCGGCGTGGCTAAGCACAGCTACCACACCAAAGGCCAGGCCATGGATTTTCATATCGAAGGTATTTCGTTAAGCAATATTCGCAAAGCGGCGTTATCTCTGCGCGCCGGTGGTGTAGGATACTACCCCAGCAGTAACTTTGTGCATATTGATACCGGGCCGCTAAGGCACTGGTAATTAACGACCCCGGCAGCGCGCCGGGTAAAAGGAGCGGTATGAACTATCATATTATTCCGGTAACGGCGTTCGCGCAGAACTGCTCGTTAATCTGGTGTGAGGAGACGCGACAGGCGGCGCTGGTGGACCCAGGCGGCGATGCGCAGCGTATCAAGGAAGAAGTCGCCCGTATTGGCGTTACGCTGCAGCAGATCCTGTTGACGCATGGTCATCTTGACCACGTGGGCGCGGCGGCGGAGCTTGCGGCGCATTACGGCATCCCCATTATCGGCCCGGAAAAAGAAGATGAGTTCTGGTTACAGGGGCTGCCTGCGCAGAGCCGCATGTTTGGTCTTGATGAGTGCCAGCCGCTGACGCCAGACCGCTGGCTTAATGAAGGCGACACGGTGAGTGTTGGCAATATAACGCTTGCCGTGCTGCACTGCCCGGGCCACACGCCGGGGCACATCGTCTTTTTCGATGCGCAGTCCCGTCTGCTGGTTTCGGGCGATGTCATCTTTAAAGGCGGAGTAGGGCGCAGCGACTTCCCGCGCGGCGATCACAGCCAGCTTATCGATGCCATTAAGCGTAAGCTGCTGCCGCTCGGCGATGACGTGACGTTTATTCCCGGCCACGGCCCGATGTCAACGCTCGGCCACGAGCGTCTGCATAACCCTTTCCTGCAGGATGAAATGCCGGTCTGGTAAATCCTTCCCAATAAAAAGGGCCGCACAGTGCGGCCCTTTTTGTATCTTTACGCAGCGATTACAGCACCGCGACGATGGCTTCGCACAGCGGCGCCATGTTATCCGGCGTCATGCCCGCCACGTTCACGCGCCCGGACGCCACCGCGTACACGCCAAACTCTTCACGCAGACGCAGCACCTGCTCTTTCGTCAGGCCGCTGAATGAGAACATGCCGTTCTGTTTGGTGATAAAGCTGAAATCGCGGTTTGCGCCTTTCTCTGCCAGCGTGTTCACAAACAGCTGACGCATACGCTGGATACGCTGGCGCATATCGGTCAGCTCCTGCTCCCAGATGGCGCGCAGCGCGTCGTTGCTGAGAATGGTCGCGACTACTGAAGCGCCGTGTGCCGGCGGGTTGGAGTAGTTGGCACGAATGCAGGATTTCATCTGGCTGAAGGCGCGGTCTGCGGCATCGGCATCCGCCGCGACCAGCGTACAGGCCCCTACGCGCTCGTTGTACAGGCCAAAGTTTTTGGAGAACGAGCTCGCGACGATAAGCTCTTTATGCAGCGCGGCAAACGCACGCAGGCCTTCAGCATCTTCTTCCAGACCGCGAGCAAAGCCCTGGTAGGCGAAATCGAACAGCGGCAGCCAGCCTTTCTCGACAGACAGTTTCGCGAGCTGTTCCCACTGATCCAGCGTCGGGTCGATGCCGGTTGGGTTGTGGCAGCAGCCGTGGAACAGCACCACATCGCCCGCCTGGGCTTCCTGCAGGCTGTTTAACAGACCGTCAAAATCGAGCGAATGGTTGGCGGCGTCGTAGTAGGCATACTCGCGCACTTCCAGACCGGCGGAGTTAAACACGCCTTTGTGGTTCGGCCAGCTCGGGTTCGAGACCCAGACGCGTTTGACGTCGGTGTTTTTGGCGAGGAAATCCGCCGCGACGCGCAGCGCGCCAGTGCCGCCTGGGGTCTGCGCCGTGCGGGCGCGTTTATCGCTGATGATATGGTTGCCTTTGCCAAACAGCAGTTCCTGCGTGCAGCGGCCAAATTCGGGAATACCGTCAATGCCGAGGTAGTTTTTGGTGGTTTCATTTTCCAGCAGATATTGTTCTGCTTTTTTTACGCTGGTCAGAACCGGGGTCTTACCGGTTTCATCCTTGTAAACACCAATGCCTAAGTTAATTTTGGTTGGGCGATCGTCGGCACGAAACAGATCGGCCAGGCCAAGGATCGGGTCGGCTGGGGCGGCGGTAATGTTCTCAAACATGACGAGGTTCCATTGTGATTTCAGAAGGGAAATTCGCTATCAGGTTAACGGGAGATTTACAAAATGCCAACCGTTTGCCCGGAAAAGTTACGTGGATCGCAAAAGTTGGCAGAATTTTCTTTTACGCATAAAAAAACAGGGCCGAAGCCCTGTTTTTCCGCTATCAGACAACAAGGTTGTGCTGATTAGAACTGGTAAACGATACCCACCGCAGCGGTGTTGTCAGAACCAACGCCCAGTTTATTATCGCTGTCGATCTGGTTGATGATGTAATCAACATAGGTAGACATGTTTTTGTTGAAGTAGTAAGTGGCACCTACTTCTACGTAGTTGATGTAATCTTCGCTACCGATGCCTTCAACATCTTTCGCTTTAGATTTGTAGTAAGCGACGGACGGACGCAGACCGAAATCGAACTGGTACTGTGCTACAACAGAGAAGTCCTGAGTTTTGTTAGCGAAACCACCATTGATCGGAGTTGCGTTACGGGTTTCACCATACAGAGCAGCCAGGTAAATGTTGTTAGCGTCATATTTCACGCCAGTCGCCCACTGTTCAGCTTTAGCGCCTTTACCGCGAGCCAGAGACTCCTGAGCATTGGTACGATCTGCTGCACCATAACCACCGATTACGCTGAAGCCGTCAAATTCGTAACCCAGAGAGGTTGCCCAGCCGTCACCGTTGGAACGCTGAATATCGTCATTTGAGCCGCCAATTTTTGCGCGCTCATTTTTACCCAGGTACTGAAGACCGAAGCTCAGACCATCCACGAGACCGAAGAAGTTGCTGTTACGGTAAGTAGCCAGACCGCCCTGACGACCAGCAAAGAAGTTATCGCTGTTGCCTGTATCACCACCGAATTCCGGCAGCATATCGGTTACGCCGATGGCGTCGTATACCAGGCCATAGTTACGACCGTAGTCAAAGGTGCCGAAGTCACCAAATTTCAGGCCTGCAAATGCCAGACGGGTTTTATTCCCTTTCTGAGCATCAGTGCCGCCTTCAGAGTTGTTACCGCTAAAGTTATATTCCCACTGGCCGTAACCGGTCAGTTGGTCGTTGATCTGAGTTTCGCCTTTAAAACCAAGACGGGCATAGGTTTTATCGCCATTACCAGCATAACCATTGTCGCCATTGTCTTTAGTGAAATAGTGCAGACCTACCGCTTTACCGTAGATGTCTACTTTGTTGCCGTCTTTATTATAGATTTCTGCAGCGTTTGCTGCACCGGCTACCAGCAGGGCAGGGATAACCACTGCCAGGATATTGCGCTTCATCATTATTTATTACCCTCATTGGTTTTTTTGAACACCTGCCACTGCCGTCAATAATTCATTACGGAACTATTGATGAGAGTTTGGTGTCTTTCTGTGTCTGTCTGGCATCTTTCCATTCATATAATCGTTTCGCTACCCGGAAAGTGCTACAAATGTCTTAATCAGGTAACAAAAAGAAATATTGTGTAAGAATTTATTAATGAAAGGGAACTTTGTGAGAGACCTCAAATTTATTACTTAAGTGAATAAATTTCGGCCATTCCTTTCTTATATATATGAAAAACTTATTATTAATTTGGATAAGGCGCATTTTTATACAATTGTAAGCAACAAGAGTTTTCTACTGGATGAGATGGATGGAAGGCCAGATGTCTGTGGAAGTTGTGTACAAATATGCTATAGTGAAGCGGTGCAAAAAATCGCCATCAGACAATTGATGAATTTTTATACAGCCTAAAATTCCGTGAAACCGTAATAGAAAATGAACAACACAAGGCGGGAAGAAAAAAGGCCAGCAAGTCGCTGGCCTTTTTGGGATTAGAAGTTCGCGTTGCGCGGGGTACGCGGGAAGGGGATCACATCGCGCACGTTCTGCACGCCGGTAACATAGGCGATCAGACGTTCAAAGCCGAGACCAAAGCCGGAATGCGGCACGGTGCCGTAACGGCGCAGGTCGCGATACCACCAGTAGTCCTCTTTATTAAGACCCATCTCTTCCATACGCGCATCCAGCACGTCGAGGCGTTCTTCACGCTGGGAGCCGCCGATGATTTCACCGATGCCCGGCGCGAGTACGTCCATCGCTGCCACGGTTTTACCATCTTCGTTAAGGCGCATATAAAACGCCTTGATGTCTTTCGGGTAATTTTTAACAACGACCGGCGCTTTAAAGTGTTTCTCGGCGAGATAACGCTCATGCTCGGACGCCAGATCCACGCCCCAGTAAACCGGGTTCTCGAATTTCTCGCCGCATTTCTCAAGAATAGCGACCGCGTCGGTGTAATCCACCTGCGCGAAGTCTGCGGAGATGAAACGCTCCAGACGCTCGATGGCTTCTTTATCCACGCGTTCGGCGAAGAACTTCATGTCGTCCATGCGTTCATCAAGCACCGCTTTGAAGACATATTTCAGCATCGCTTCCGCGAGGCCTGCGACATCGTTCAGGTTGGCGAACGCCACTTCCGGCTCCAGCATCCAGAACTCCGCCAGGTGACGGCTGGTGTTGGAGTTTTCAGCGCGGAAGGTTGGGCCGAAAGTATAGACTTTCGACAGCGCGCAAGCGTAGGTTTCGCCGTTCAACTGGCCGGACACGGTCAGGAACGCTTCTTTACCGAAAAAGTCTTTATCGAAATCGATTTTGCCCTGCGCGTCGCGCGGCAGGTTTTCCAGATCCAGCGTCGAGACGCGGAACATTTCACCCGCGCCTTCGGTATCCGACGCGGTGATAAGCGGCGTGGAAACCCAGAAGAAGCCCTGCTCGTGGAAGAAACGGTGCAGCGCCTGCGCCAGCGTGTGGCGTACGCGAGCCACGGCGCCTATCAGGTTAGTACGCGGGCGCAGGTGCGCGACTTCACGCAGATACTCAATACTGTGGCGCTTGGCCGCCATCGGGTAGGTGTCCGGATCGTCCACCCAGCCGGTCACTTCCACCTGGGTTGCCTGCAGCTCAAAGCTCTGGCCTTCGCCCGGGGATTCCACCACCTTGCCGGTGACGATAACCGAGCAGCCCGTCGTGAGGTGTAAAACCTCTTCATTGTAATTGGGCAGAGAATTATTAATGACAGCCTGTATCGGATCAAAGCAGGAACCGTCATAAACGGCGAGGAAGGAGATGCCAGCTTTTGAATCTCTTCGGGTACGCACCCACCCGCGCACGGTGACTTCACTGTCAACGGCAACGCGGCCCTGGAGTACGTCGGCTACAGGCACAACGCTCATAATTTTCTCTCTGGTTAATGGTCAAAAATAACATTTTCCACCCGGACGGGGGGTTATCTATGTTACCTGGCATACGCCATCAGACAAGCAGAATTCGCGGTGCGGGAAAAAGAAATCGCAAAGGAGAGGGAAAAGCAGGGAGCGCGCGGCTCCCTTTGGGAAAACATCAGCTTGCTTTACGCACCTGAGGAAGATCGAAGGCTTTGCGCAGCGCGCGGACAAACGCCTTATCGTGACAAATCGTTTTGCCTGGGCTGTCGGAGAGTTTTGCTACCGGACGGCCGTTACATTCAACGAGCTTAATCACGATATTGAGCGGCTTCACGTGCGGGATATCGCACGTCAGGCGGGTGCCGATGCCAAAGCCAAGCTTCACGCGGTCCGCGAAGTGGCGATAGAGCTCAATCGCTTTCGCGAAATCGAGGTTATCAGAGAAGATAAGCGTTTTGCTGAGCGGATCGATGCCGAGCTGCTGGTAGTGCGCGATAGCTTTCTCGCCCCACTGCACCGGATCGCCGGAGTCGTGGCGCAGCCCCTGGTAACGCCCCGCGAACTCCGGGCCGAAATCGCGCAGGAAGGCGTCCATCGTAATACAGTCGGTCAGTGCAATGCCGAGCATATCCGGGTATTCGTCAAGCCACGCCTGCAACGCCGCAATCTGGCTGTTCGCGAGATCGGGGCTGATTTGCTGATGCGCCTGGAACCATTCATGCGCCTGGGTGCCCATCGGCGTCAGTGAAAGACGGCGGGCGAGGTCATAGTTACTGGTGCCGATAAACCACGGCTCCAGCTTGAGACGCTCGACAATCGCCTGCTGAACATCGCGCGAGAAACGGCGGCGGGTGCCGAAATCCATCAGACGGAAAGCGCTTAAATCGAGCCCGTCCGTCATGGCGCGAAAATCATCGAGTTTAACTTCAAGATGTGCCAGCGCCTGATCGACGCTCGCCTCCGGGGAGCGGTAGCGGTGCACCAGCTCGCTAATCACGGCCAAAAGCGGCACTTCCCACATAATGACTTCGCGCCACGGGCCGCTTAGGCGGATATCCAGCTTGCCGCCGTCGTTGCGGATCTGCACCTGCGTTGGGTCATAACGGAACGTTTTCAGCCACTGGAGGTAATCGGATTTGAAAAACGGCAGCCCGGAGAGCCACTGATACTCGGCGTCTGAAAGCGCCAGATGCTGCATGGCATCGACCTGTTCGCGGATAGCGTCAGCATAAATGCCCAGCAGATCGTCACCCCGGCAGCGAAATTCCGCTGCGACATGCACATCATAATAGTGATGAAAAACCGCCTGCTGCATATGCAGCTTATAGGCGTCCGTATCCAGCAGCGTTTGCAATAGGGGGGAAGCGTATTGTGTCATGGTGCGAACTGGCATCCTCTCACAGGCGCGTGTCTATCAGTGGCATAAGCAGATAAAGACGCAGGAGTATACCCTGATTATCGGTTTATTGAAGCAGGATCACAACACAACCGGCGAAGCGGGTCGAGGGCAATTTGTGCCGCTTGTTACTTAAATGTAGCAATCTGCGCCGTAGCCGCTGAAAAGTGAAAGATTCTGCGTGGCAACATTAACGCAACAGGAATAGACTGGAGTCGTAACCATACGGACCCTGGATAAGGTTTTTTATGACTCAACAGCCACAAGCAAAATATCGCCACGACTATCGTGCGCCGGATTACCTGATTACTGACATTGATCTGACCTTCGACCTCGACGCCGCCAGAACGCGGGTCACTGCGGTCAGTCAGATCAACCGCCGTGTGGCGGAGAACGCGCCGCTGCGTCTGGATGGCGAAGACCTTACCCTGATTTCGGTCGAGGTGGATGGACAGCCCTGGACGCATCACCGCCTGGAAGAGGGCGCGCTGGTGCTGGAAAACCTGCCGGAGCGCTTCACGCTCAAAATCGTCAACGACATCAACCCGGCGGCGAACACGGCGCTGGAAGGCCTGTATCAGTCAGGCGAGGCGCTCTGCACCCAGTGCGAAGCTGAAGGCTTCCGTCACATTACCTGGTATCTGGATCGCCCGGACGTGCTGGCACGCTTTACCACTAAAATCATCGCCGATAAAACGAAATACCCGTATTTACTCTCCAACGGTAACCGCGTGGCGCAGGGCGAACTGGACGATGGCCGTCACTGGATGCAGTGGGAAGATCCGTTCCCGAAACCGTGCTATCTGTTTGCACTGGTGGCAGGCGATTTCGACGTGCTGCGCGATACCTTCACCACCCGCTCAGGCCGCGACGTGGCGCTGGAGCTTTATGTAGATCGCGGTAACCTGGACCGCGCCGGCTGGGCGATGACCTCGCTGAAAAACTCCATGAAGTGGGACGAAGAGCGCTTTGGTCTGGAGTACGATCTCGACATTTATATGATAGTCGCGGTCGATTTCTTCAACATGGGCGCGATGGAGAACAAAGGGCTTAACGTCTTTAACTCCAAATTCGTGCTGGCGCGCGCTGAAACCGCGACCGATAAAGACTATCTCAACATTGAGCGCGTTATCGGCCACGAATATTTCCACAACTGGACCGGCAACCGCGTCACCTGCCGCGACTGGTTCCAGCTGAGCCTGAAAGAGGGGCTGACCGTCTTTCGCGATCAGGAATTCAGCTCCGATCTCGGCTCCCGCGCGGTTAACCGCATCAGCAACGTGCGTACCATGCGCGCGATGCAGTTCGCCGAAGACGCAAGCCCGATGGCGCACCCGATTCGCCCGGACATGGTCATTGAGATGAATAACTTCTATACGCTGACCGTGTATGAAAAGGGTTCCGAAGTCATCCGCATGCTGCATACGCTGCTTGGCGAAGCGAATTTCCAGAAAGGCATGCAGCTCTATTTCGAGCGTCACGACGGCAGCGCCGCCACCTGCGACGATTTTGTGCAGGCGATGGAAGACGCGTCGAATGTCGATCTCTCGCATTTCCGCCGCTGGTATAGCCAGTCCGGCACGCCAATTGTCACCGTGCAGGATGATTACAATCCGCAGACCGAGCAGTACACGCTGACGCTAAGCCAGCGCACGCCGCCTACGGCGGACCAGCCGGAAAAACTGCCGCTGCATATTCCATTCGATATCGAGCTGTATGACAACGAAGGTAAGGTCATCCCGCTGCAAAAAGACGGGCATCCGGTGCACCATGTGCTGAATCTGACGCAGGCGGAGCAGACGTTTGTTTTTGATAACGTGTATTTCCAGCCAGTGCCGTCGCTGCTGCGCGAATTTTCCGCCCCGGTGAAGCTGGAATACAAATGGAGCGATCAGCAGTTAACGTTCCTGATGCGCCATGCGCGCAACGATTTCTCACGCTGGGATGCGGCGCAAAGCCTGCTGACCACCCATATCAAACTCAACGTCGCGCGTTATCAGCAGCAACAGCCGCTGTCGCTGCCGCTGCACGTGGCGGACGCTTTCCGCGCGATCCTGCTTGACGAAACCATCGATCCGGCGCTGGCGGCGGAGATCCTGACGCTGCCGTCGCAAAACGAGATCGCCGAGCTGTTCCAGACCATCGATCCGCAGGCCATCGCGGCGGTGCACGACGCGCTGACCCGCACGCTGGCGACCGAGCTTGCTGATGAACTGCTGGCGGTCTACAACGCGCATAAACTCACCGGCTACCGTATCGATCACGCGGATATCGGCAAGCGCGCGCTGCGTAACACCTGCCTGCATTATCTGGCGTTTGGCGACGCGCAGCTGGCTGACAAGCTGGTCTCAACCCAGTATCACGACGCGGACAACATGACCGACGCGCTGGCAGCGCTTGCCGCCGCTGTGTCGGCGCAGCTGCCGTGCCGCGATACGCTGCTTGGCGAGTATGACGATAAGTGGCACCACGACGGTCTGGTGATGGACAAGTGGTTTATGTTGCAGGCGATGAGCCCGGCGAAAGCGGTGGTGAGCAAGGTTCGCGCGCTGCTGGAGCACCGTTCCTTCAGTCTCGGCAACCCGAACCGCGTGCGAGCGCTAGTGGGCGCGTTCGCCACTAACAACCCGGCGGCGTTCCATGCCGAAGATGGCAGCGGCTACCGCTTCCTGGTGGATATGCTGATTGAGCTGAATACCCGCAACCCGCAGGTGGCGTCGCGGCTGATTGAGCCGCTGATCCGTCTGAAGCGTTATGATGAAAAACGTCAGGCGTTGATGCGCGCCGCGCTGGAGGAGCTGAAGGCGCTGCCGAAGCTGTCCGGCGATTTGTACGAAAAAGTGAGCAAGGCGCTGGCGTAATGGGCTGATATAGGGTGGTGGGTGCGCTGCGCTTACCCACCCTACATTGGTTCTGTGGTGGGTGCGCTGCGCTTACCCACCCTACATTGGTACTGTGGTGGGTGCGCTTACGCTTACCCACCCTACGGGGTTCTGTGGTGGTTGCGCTGCGCTTACCCACCCTACATTAGTTCTGTGGTGGGTGCGCTTACGCTTACCCACCCTGGATAATACCCTGTCAGCGTTTGTAGGGCGGGTAAGCGTAAGCGCACCCGCCTTTCATTTATAGATAACACATCACCCCACCTTCACTGCCCGCACCGGCACAGGCGTTTTACGCATCACCCGGTTCAACACCCGCGCTTCAAGCTCCGCCAGACGTGGCGTGCCGTGGTGACGCGGATGCGGCAACTCCACGGCCATATCGAGCCCGATTTTCCCGTCTTCGATTAACAACACCCGCTCCGCCATCGCCACCGATTCGCTCACGTCGTGCGTCACCAGCAGCACCGTAAAACCGTGCTCGCGCCACAGCGATACAATCAACTCCTGCATCTCAAGGCGCGTCAGCGCATCCAGCGCACCGAGCGGCTCATCAAGCAGCAGCAGGCCAGGGCGATGAATCAACGCGCGCGCCAGCGCCACACGCTGCTTCTGCCCACCGGAAAGCGCGGCGGGCCAGTCGTTCGCGCGGTCAGCCAGGCCCACTTCCTCCAGCGCCCGGCGCGCCGCCGGCTCCCAGTTGCCTGTAAGCCCCAGCCCGACATTATCCAGCACCTTTTTCCATGGCAGGAGGCGCGCATCCTGAAACATCATGCGCGTATCATCGCGGGCATTGGCGAGCGGCGCATTCCCGGCGCGCAGTTCGCCGCCGTCTGGCGTTTCAAGCCCGGCGAGCAGGCGCAACAGCGTGCTCTTGCCGCCGCCGCTGCGCCCCACCACCGCCACAAACTGCCCGGCGGGAATATGCAGATCCAGCGCGTTAAGGATGGTTTTCGCGCCGTAGCGTTTGGTCACGCCTTCCAGCAGCAGCGGCGTTCCCTGGTTGAGTCTTGCTGTTGTCATGCGTTCGCCTCCTTTAACTGATAAGCGGGGTGCCAGCGCAGCCAGACGCGCTCAAGCAGGCGGGCGCTAAGATCCGCAAGCTTGCCGAGCAGGGCGTAGAGAATAATCGCCACCACCACGACATCGGTTTGCAAAAACTCGCGCGCGTTCATCGCGAGGTAGCCAATGCCGGAGTTCGCCGAAATCGTCTCCGCCACGATAAGCGTTAGCCACATCAGCCCGAGCGCGAAACGCACGCCGACCATAATCGAGGGCAGGGCCCCCGGTAAAATCACCTGCCGGAACAGGCTGAAACCGGAAAGCCCGTAGCTGTGCGCCATCTCCAGCAGACCGCTGTCGATATTACGAATGCCATGCCAGGTGTTGATATAAATCGGGAACAGCGTGCCGAGCGCCACCAGAAAGATTTTGGCGCTCTCGTCGATGCCGAACCACAAAATCACCAGCGGGATTAGCGCCAGATGCGGCACGTTGCGCAGCATCTGGATGGAGCTATCGAGCAGGCGTTCGCCCCAGCGCGACAGCCCGCTGATAAGCCCGAGCGCCAGCCCAATCAAACCACCGATGGAAAAGCCCACCAGCGCGCGCCAGCTGCTGATAGCCAGGTGCTGCCAGAGCTCGCCGCTCGCCGTCAGCCGCCAGAACGTTTCCACCACGCTTTCCGGCGACGGCAGAATGCGCGTCGACAGCCAGCCCGTCTGGGAGGCGAGCTGCCAGAGGGCAATAATTCCCACCGGCAACACCCACGGCGCGGCGCGCTGGAGCCATTTTTGCGAAGCGCTTGTCATGCGGCCTCCTTAACTCTGCGCCACCCGGCGCGGAATAAATTCATTGGCCACCGCTTCGCCCTGCGCCGTGAGTGGGCGCGGCTGCGGCACGTCCGGGATGGCGACGTCCAGATGTGGGAACAAAAGCTCCCCCACCCGGTACGCCTCTTCCAGATGCGGATAACCGGAGAGAATAAAGCTGTCGATGCCAAGCGCTGCGTATTCATTAATGCGCGCCGCTACCGTCGGGCCATCACCCACCAGCGCCGTGCCCGCGCCGCCGCGCACCAGACCGACGCCCGCCCAGAGGTTCGGGCTAATCTCAAGCTGGTCGCGCCGCCCGCCGTGCAGCGCCGCCATGCGCTGCTGACCGACGGAATCCTGGCGCGCAAACGCCGCCTGGGCTTTGGCGATGGTTTCATCGTCAAGATGGGCGATCAGCCGGTCGGCGGCCTGCCAGGCTTCTTCCGTGGTTTCACGCACAATCACATGCAGACGAATGCCGAAGCGTACCGTGCGTCCGTGGGCTGCCGCTTTGGCGCGCACCTGGGCTATCTTCTCTTTTACCTGCTCCGGCGGCTCGCCCCAGGTGAGGTAGAGATCGACCTGCTCGGCAGCCAGATCCTGCGCCACATCAGACGAGCCGCCGAAGTAAAGCGGCGGGCGGGGCTGTTGTACCGGCGGGAATAACAGCTGCGCGCCGCGCACCTTAATATGCTTGCCTTCAAAATCGACCTTTTCGCCTTCCAGCAGGCGACGCCAGACGCGGGTAAACTCGGCCGACGCCTCATAACGCGCCGTGTGATCGAGGAACACGCCGTCACCGGCCAGCTCCTGCGGATCGCTGCCGGTTACCAGGTTAAAGAGCGCGCGACCGTTGGACAGCCTGTCCAGCGTCGCCGCCTGACGCGCCGCTACGGTCGGCGACACGACCGACGGGCGTAGCGCGACCAGAAATTTCAGCCGCTGGGTGACCGGGATCATCGACGCTGCAACAAGCCAGGCGTCTTCGCAGGAACGCCCGGTTGGGATCAGCACACCGGTAAATCCGAGTCGGTCAGCGGCCTGGGCGATTTGCTGCAAATAACCATGATCGACCGGGCGAGCCCCTGCGTCGCTGCCAAGATAGTGACCATCGCCGTGGGTGGGTAAAAACCAGAACAGATTCAGACTCATGATTTCGCTCCTTCAGTAGCGCCGGACCAGATGCGGCTGCGGATATCGACTTTCTTTGGAACCAGATGGTTGTCGTAAAACAGATCGGCGGTGTGCTGCTGGCGCACGGCCGTCTCTTCATTCACGGGCGTGATGCGCGTCGGCGGGCGGTGATCGAAATAGAGCTCAATGACCGGCTCCGGCAGCCCGATGCTTTGCGCGAACAGTTTCACGCTCTCTTCGCGCTGGCTGCGCGTCAGGGCATCCGCTTCGCTAAAGCTCTCCAGCACGTTCGTCAGGAACTGACCATATTTTTCAGCATAAGGGCGCGAGGCGAGGTAGAACGATCCGGTGAGGTCGAGATCGGTGCCGTCGGTCAGCACACGCACGCCGCCCTGAATAAGTGCGGCGGAGTAGTAAGGATCCCAGATGGCCCAGGCATTGACGTTACCCTGCGTAAACGCGGCGCGCGCATCGGCGGGTGTGAGGTATACCGGCTGAATATCGGTAAATTTCAGCCCGGCTTTTTGCAGCGCGCGCAGCAGCAGATTGTGCGAGCTGGAGCCCTTCTGGAACGCGACCTTATGGCCTTTCAGGTCGGCGACACTCTTAATGGGGCTGTTTTCCGCCACCAGCAGCACTTCGGCTTTCGGTTTCGGTGGCTCGCTGCCGATGTAAACCAGATCGGCTCCCGCCGCCTGGGCGAAAATGGGCGGAATGTCGCCGGTACTGCCGAGATCGATGCTGCCGACATTCAGCGCCTCAAGCAGCTGCGGGCCCGCCGGGAATTCGACCCAGGTGATTTTGGTGTTCGGATAACGCTGCTCAAGCAGATGATGGCTTTTCGCCAGCACCATGCTCACAGAGCCTTTCTGATAGCCGATACGCAGCGCCTCTGGCTGTGGTTCAGCCGCGCTGACGCCCGCGGTAAAAAGCGTGAGGCTGGCTGCCAGTAGTGGTGCGGCGTGACGGCGCAAAAGATTAAGCATGTAACGTTCTCCTTGTGAACTGCGGCGCAGGGGTTGCCAGATGCCGACGAGTCAGCGCCTGCCAGAAAGTGTCGAGGGCATCGTCAAGACGCGTTTGTAGCGGTTCGGAAAAGCGCGGCTGATGGTGGTAATCCAGCACCTGACTGTCATCGGCAAAGACGCCATGCAGGATCTCCTGCGCTTTCAGGGCGTTGAGCACAGGTTTAAGCGCGTAATCCAGCGCCAGCAGATGGCCGGCCGAACCCCCGGTCGCGACCGGCAACACCACTTTTTTCTCAAGAGCCCGTTCAGGCAGGAGATCGAGCAGCGTTTTCAGCGCGCCGGAAAACGAGGCCTTATAGATAGGCGTAGCGATGATGACGCCGTCGGCCTGCTGAAGCTGCTCGATAAGCGTCAGGAGCGCCGGGCTGTCGAAGCGGGCGTAGAGTAAATCTTCTGGCGCAAAATTCTGGATATGCCAGTGACAAATCTCAACATCGAGCCGGGTGAGTTCACCCGCGAGATAAGAAAGCAGGGCGCTGGAGCGCGAAGGAAAGCGTGGGCTTCCCGCCAGAGTAATAACCCGCATACCACCTCCTTATAACAAAAATAAAGTTTTTGCTTAACATTAATAACAATATGAGAGGATAGTGGCAGAGGGGCTGGCCCCGAGAAACTAAAAATTGTGGTGATGCTTTGCCAAAAAACGCATAAAACAGGATTAAAAAGAAAACGTTTGCTTTCTCTGGGGCTTTTTTGCCGCAGGTCAATTCCCTTTGTGAAGCGGATCGCAGATAATAGCGCCCCGGTTTGCACACCGGGAATCCAGGAGAGTTCATGTACTACCCCTTCGTTCGAAAAGCCCTTTTCCAGCTCGACCCCGAGCGCGCTCACGAATTTACCTTCCAGCAAATGCGCCGCATTACCGGCACGCCCCTTGAAGCGCTGCTGCGCCAGAAAGTGCCGTCTAAACCGGTGACCTGCATGGGGCTGACGTTTAAAAACCCGCTGGGGCTTGCCGCAGGCCTTGATAAAAACGGCGAGTGCATCGACGCGCTCGGCGCGCTGGGTTTTGGATCGGTGGAAATCGGCACCGTGACGCCGCGCCCGCAGCCGGGCAACGACAAGCCGCGTCTGTTCCGCCTGGTCGAAGCGGAAGGGCTGATTAACCGCATGGGCTTTAATAATCTCGGCGTGGATAACCTGGTAGAGAACGTCAAAAAAGCGCATTTTGACGGCGTGCTCGGCATTAATATTGGTAAAAATAAAGACACGCCGGTAGAACAAGGTAAAGATGACTACCTGATTTGTATGGAAAAAGTATTTCCCTACGCCGGGTATATCGCGATTAATATCTCGTCACCGAATACGCCTGGCCTGCGCTCGCTGCAATATGGCGACGCGCTCGACGATCTCCTTGCCGCTATTAAAAATCAGCAGCAACGGCTGTCGCAAAAGCACCATAAATATGTACCCGTGGCGGTTAAGATCGCGCCGGATCTTTCGCTGGAAGAATTGATCCAGGTGGCCGATAGCCTGGTGCGCCATAATATTGATGGGGTCATTGCGACCAATACGACACTCGATCGCAGCCTGGTTCAGGGCATGAAATATTGCGACGAAACGGGCGGATTAAGCGGCCGTCCTCTGCAATTAAAAAGTACGGAAATCATTCGCCTGTTAAGCCAGGAGCTGCAAGGACGCCTGCCGATTATCGGCGTCGGTGGTATTGATTCTGTTATTGCCGCGCGGGAAAAAATAGCCGCTGGCGCTTCGCTTATTCAGATCTATTCCGGCTTTATTTTTAAAGGGCCGCCGCTCGTTAAAGAAATTGTGACCCACCTTTAAGCATTTCCCCCTTTAAGACCGCCAGGGCTTTATTTTCAGCCCTGGTTGTTTTATATTCCGCGATTGTTGCTAATTTAAACGTCATAGTCTTAGATTAATGAGGGAATAAACGAAGCGGCAAAAAAGGGAAATAATTTTAAGTTTCATCGCAGTGGGGGGTAATGATGCGTATAAAGCCGGACGATAACTGGCGCTGGTATTATGATAACGAGCACGACCGGATGATGCTCGATCTGGCCAACGGCATGCTGTTTCGCTCGCGTTTTGCCCGCAAAATGTTGACGCCCGACGCGTTTGATCCTTCCGGATTCTGCGTCGATGACGCCGCACTCTGGTTCTCCTTCGATGAAAAATGCCGTGAGCTTCCTCTCGCCGCTGAACAGCGCGCCGAACTGGTACTGAACGCCCTCGTCGCTATCCGCTTCCTGAAACCCCAGATGCCGAAAAGCTGGCATTTCTTAACCCATGACGACGCCGAATGGTCGCCGTGCTGTGGCGATGCCGCCTGCGTATGGTTGAGCGACAGCGGCGAAGCGGTCTGCCTGCTGGTGGTCGAGCCTGGTGATAACGCGACGCTCTGCCTGCTGGCGCAGCCTGCGTTGACGCTTGCGGGCCGCGCGATGCAACTGGGTGATGCGATTAAAGTGATGAATGACAGGCTCAAACCGCTGGCGAACGCCCCGCAGCTGAGCCTCGATCAGGCGGTTTAACGCGCCAGCCGTATCGGGCCTGCCGGCACGCAGCTACAGCTTAAAAACGTGCCATCGTCGCTGAGCGCGCTTTTCTTCAATGGCGTAACTTCTCCTTCCAGCAGCGTCACGCGACAGCTGCCGCAAATCCCGGCGCGACAGGAGTAGGGTACCCGAATGCCCTGCTGTTCAAGCTGCTCCAGCACCACCTGCTGATTATTCCCGTTAAAGCTTTTGCCTTCCCATTCGACAGACACCTGCGCCGCTGCGTTTGCCGCAGGCATCACGCTCTCTTCCACGTCGCCTGCGCCATAAAGCCTTGCCGGGCCGGTCGAAAGCACTTCAACGCGATCGCCTGCGCGGATCACGCCGCTGTTGCGGGCAATCAAGTTCTGGCCGAAATCGACATCGCCGTTATCCAGCGCCGTGCGGAATTTTTGCAGCGTCGCCAGCGGCTCGCCGCTTGGGTGTTTGCGTCCGCGCTCGGGGCTGACGGTGGTAAATACGCAGCGGCTGCACGGTTTAGCAACATCAAACACCACGTCGCCAATGCGGATCACTTTCCAGGTGTCCTCTGCCCAGGCCTCAACGCCCGTCACAACCAGATTCGGGCGGAACTGATTCATCGCCACACCCGCCGGGCAGCGTTTTTGTAAATCGCGCAGCGAGGCTTCATTAGCAAGCAGGTACGGGAAGCCATCGGCGAAACCGAGCGGTACGCCTGGGTGAAGTTTAACGCGGCGCGTGAGCGACGGGCCGACCCAGCGCAGCTGTACATCGCGGCCAAAAAAGCCGCTCAGCCACTGGTTAACGCTTTCGGGCGCGATAAGCGCGGTGAAGTGATTGCCCCAGACTTCCGTCGGCGCGGGGGCGGCTGCGAAATCAGCGAAGCGAATCGCGGCGCTGCTGCCGTCCGGTGCGGTGAGGTGCAGTCCGTCCGGCAGCAGCGCGGGCGTGAAGAGCACCATTTGCGGAAACTGGCGCGCGGTAATAAAGGTGCCATCGGTTTCCGTCACCATAAACGCGCGGTCAAATGTCAGGCCGCTGACGTCCGCCAGCGCGTGAGAGACCTGCAACCCACGCATCGATTTCACCGGATGAATAAAAAGCTGCGATAAAACCATGGCGTACGCCCTCCCGGCATAAGAAATAGAAGGGCAACTTTATGACATGCGTGCGGGATTGGCTATAATGCGCCACAATTTTCTTTTTACTGAAGTGACGATATGAAAGCTTTGTTTGCCAGTACGGCGCGTGGGCTCGAAGAGCTGTTAAAAACTGAACTGGAAAACCTGGGCGCGCAGGAGTGCCAGGTGGTTCAGGGAGGCGTGCATTTTCAGGGCGATGCGGCTCTGGTTTATCAAAGCCTGATGTGGAGCCGTCTTGCGTCGCGTATTTTGCTGCCGCTTGGCGAGTGTGCGGTGTACAGCGATCTGGATCTCTATCTGGGCGTTCAGGCCATCGACTGGACGAGCATTTTCGCGCCCGACGCCACGTTTGCCGTTCATTTCAGCGGTCTTAACGACACCATCCGCAACAGCCAGTATGGTGCCATGAAGGTGAAAGACGCGATTGTCGACGTCTTCACCCGCAAAAATCTGCCGCGTCCGAGCGTGGATCGCGAGCTGCCGGATCTGCGCATTAACGTCTGGCTCAATAAAGACACCGCCAGCATCGCCATCGATCTTAGCGGCGAAGGCCTGCACCAGCGTGGCTACCGCGATCGTACCGGCCAGGCACCCATCAAAGAGAACCTGGCGGCAGCAATTGTCATGCGCTCTGGCTGGCAGCCGGGCACGCCGCTGCTCGACCCGATGTGCGGCTCCGGCACGCTGCTGATTGAGGCGGCGATGATCGCCACCGATCGCGCACCGGGCCTGCATCGTACCCACTGGGGCTTTAACGGCTGGGCGCATCATGACGAAAGCCTCTGGAAAGAGGTGAAAACTGAAGCGCAGGTGCGCGCCCGTCGCGGTCTTAGCGAATATGCCTCGCGTTTTTACGGCTCCGATAACGATGCGCGCGTCATTGAGCGGGCCCGCACCAACGCCCGTCGCGCCGGTCTTGCCGATATCATTACCTTCGCCGCGCAGGATGTGACGAATCTGACCAATCCGCTGCCGGAAGGCCCGACCGGCACCGTTATCAGCAACCCGCCTTACGGTGAGCGTCTGGAGAGTGAACCGGCGCTGATCGCGCTGCACAGCCTGCTTGGCCGCATTATGAAAAATCAGTTTGGCGGCTGGAATCTGTCTCTGTTTAGCGCCTCGCCAGAGCTGTTAAGTTGCCTGCAACTGCGTGCTGACCGCCAGTTCAAAGCGAAAAACGGCCCGCTTGATTGCGTACAGAAAAACTATCGTCTGGCCCCGACGCAGCCTGGCGCAGCACCGGCGCAGATAGCGGAAGATTACGCCAACCGTCTGCGTAAAAATCTGAAGAAACTGGAGAAGTGGGCGAAACAGGAAGGCATTGAATGTTATCGCCTGTATGATGCCGACCTGCCGGATTACAACGTGGCGGTGGACCGCTATGCCGACTGGGTGGTGATTCAGGAATATGCGCCGCCGAAAACCATCGAGCCGGAAAAAGCGCGCCAGCGCCTGTTCGACGTGATTGCCGCCACGCTCTCGGTGCTCGGCCTTGCGCCGAATAAGTTGGTGCTGAAAACCCGCGAACGCCAGAAAGGCAAAAATCAGTATGAAAAACTGGCCCAGAAGGGCGAGTTTATGGAAGTCCATGAGTTTAACGCGCGTCTGCTGGTCAACCTGACGGATTATCTGGATACCGGCCTGTTCCTCGATCACCGCATCGCGCGCCGGATGCTCGGCCAGATGAGTAAAGGCAAAGATTTCCTGAACCTCTTCTCTTATACCGGCAGCGCCAGCGTGCATGCGGGCCTCGGCGGCGCGCGCTCCACTACGACGGTGGATATGTCGCGCACGTACCTGGAGTGGGCTGAGCGCAATTTACGTCTCAACGGGCTGAGTGGCCGCGCGCATCGCCTGATTCAGGCCGACTGCCTGAGCTGGCTTGCCGAGAGCGATGAGCAGTTCGATCTGATCTTTATCGATCCGCCGACGTTCTCCAACTCCAAGCGTATGGAGGAGACGTTCGACGTGCAGCGCGATCATCTGCGCCTGATGAAAGATCTCAAGCGCCTGCTGCGTCGCGACGGGACGATTATGTTTTCCAATAACAAGCGTGGCTTCAAGATGGATCACGAAGGGCTTGCGGCCCTGGGCCTGAAAGCGCAAGACATCACACAAAAAACGCTCTCTCAGGACTTCGCGCGCAACCGCCAGATCCATAACTGCTGGCTTGTGACTCACCAGACCAAGGACTAAGAATTATGTCGTTAATCAGTATGCATGGCGCCTGGCTCTCATTCAGCGATGCGCCTCTGCTCGATAATGCCGAACTGCATATCGAAGAAAATGAGCGTGTCTGTCTGGTAGGACGCAACGGGGCCGGTAAATCGACCCTGATGAAAATCCTCAACCATGAGCTGCCGCTGGACGATGGCCGCATCGTCTATGAACAGGATCTGGTGGTCGCGCGTCTGCAACAGGATCCGCCGCGTAACGTTGCGGGTACCGTTTACGATTTCGTCGCAGAAGGCGTGGCGGAACAGGCCGAATACCTGAAACGCTATCACCAGATTTCGCACCTGGTAATGACCGATCCGAGCGAGAAAAACCTGTCAGAGCTGGCGAAAGTGCAGGAGATGCTGGAGCACCATGATTTGTGGCAGCTCGAAAACCGCATCACCGAAGTGCTGGCGCAGCTGGAGCTGGATGCCGACACGCCGCTCGCGTCGCTCTCCGGCGGCTGGCTGCGTAAAGCGGCGCTGGGCCGTGCGCTGGTCAGCGCGCCGCGCGTGCTGCTACTTGATGAGCCGACCAACCATCTGGATATCGAAACCATCGACTGGCTGGAAACTTTCCTGAAATCGTTCTCCGGCAGTATCGTTTTTATCTCGCATGACCGTTCGTTTATCCGCAATATGGCGACGCGCATCGTTGACCTGGACCGCGGCAAGCTGGTGTCGTACCCGGGTGATTACGACAAATATCTGGTGGCGAAGGAAGAAGCGCTGCGCGTCGAAGAGCTGCAAAACGCGGAATTCGACCGCAAGCTGGCGCAGGAAGAGGTATGGATCCGCCAGGGTATTAAAGCGCGCCGTACCCGTAACGAAGGCCGTGTGCGTGCGCTGAAGGCGATGCGTCGCGAGCGCGGCGAACGCCGCGAAGTGATGGGCAGCGCGAAGATGCAGGTGGAAGAGGCGACCCGCTCCGGCAAAATCGTCTTTGAGCTGGAGAACGTCAATTACCGCCTCGGCGAGAAAGTGCTGGTGAAAGACTTCTCCGCCCAGGTACAGCGCGGCGACAAAATCGCGCTGGTGGGGCCAAACGGCTGCGGTAAAACCACGCTGCTCAAACTGATGCTCGGCCAGCTGAAAGCTGACAGCGGCCGCGTGCATTGCGGCACCAAACTGGAAGTGGCGTACTTCGATCAGCACCGCGCGGAGCTCGATCCGGAACGTACCGTGATGGACAATCTGGCCGAAGGCAAACAGGAAGTGATGGTCAACGGCAAACCGCGCCACGTGCTCGGTTATCTGCAGGACTTCCTGTTCCATCCGAAGCGCGCCATGACGCCGGTGCGTGCGCTCTCCGGCGGTGAACGTAACCGCCTGTTGCTGGCGCGTCTGTTCCTCAAGCCCAGTAACCTGCTTATCCTCGATGAACCGACCAACGACCTCGACGTCGAAACGCTGGAACTGCTGGAAGAGCTTATCGACAGCTATCAGGGTACCGTGCTGCTGGTGAGCCACGATCGTCAGTTTGTGGACAACACCGTCACCGAATGCTGGATTTTCGAAGGCGAAGGCCGTATCGGCCAGTATGTGGGCGGCTATCACGATGCCCGTGGTCAGCAGGCGTCGTCGCGCGCGATGCAGCAGACGACGGCGAAAAAAGCGGAGCCGGTGGCGGAGTCGAAGGCAGAAACTGTCAAACGAGGCAGCAACAAACTAAGCTATAACTTGCAGCGCGAACTCGAACAGCTGCCCGCCCGTCTTGAGACGCTGGAGGCAGAGCTTGAGGCGCTGCAGGCGAAAGTCAGCGACGCGTCGTTCTTTAACCAGCCTCACGACGTAACGCAGGATGTGCTGGCGCAGCTGAGCGCTGCCGAAGCGGCACTGGAAGAAGCGTTTGAGCGCTGGGAATATCTTGAATCACTTAAAAACGGCTGATTATTCAGGAACCCGCATGCGTGAACGTCATCATGCGGGCGAGCATATGCTCTGCCCGCAATGCGATCTTCTGGTCAGGCTCCCGGCGCTAATGCCGGGACAAAAGGCGCATTGCCCTCGCTGTGACACCACGCTTGCCGTCGAGTGGGCGGCACCCCGCCAGCGTCCGACGGCGTATGCGCTGGCGGCGCTGTTCATGTTGCTGCTCTCCAACCTTTTTCCCTTCGTCAATATGGAAGCGGCGGGCGTCAGCAGCGAAGTGACAATGCTGGAAATTCCGCGCGTGCTGTTTAACGAAGATTACGCGAGCCTCGGCTCGCTTTTTATGCTGTTTGTTCAGCTGGTGCCTGCCTTCTGTCTGGTCACCATCCTGTTACTGGTCAACCGCGTTACGCTGCCGCCACGGCTTAAAATCGCGATGTCCCGCGTACTGTTTCAGCTGCGCAACTGGGGGATGGCGGAAATTTTCCTCGCGGGCGTGCTGGTGAGTTTCGTCAAGCTGATTGCCTATGGCGATATCGGCATTGGCAGCAGCTTTATCCCCTGGTGTCTCTTCTGCATCCTGCAGCTTCGTGCTTTTCAGTGCGTCGACCGCCGCTGGCTCTGGAACGATATCGCGCCGATGCCGACAGTATCTCAGCCGCTGAAAGTAGGCGTCGCTGGTATCCGTCAGGGGTTGCGCGCGTGCCCGTGCTGCACCGCTATCCTTACCGGCGAAGAGGGGCGCTGTCCGCGCTGCCATACGTACGGTCACGTTCGCCGCAAACACAGTCTCCAGTGGACGGCCTCGCTGCTGGTCTGCTCCATTATGCTTTATCTGCCCGCGAATCTGCTGCCCATCATGATTACCGATCTGCTCGGCGATAGAATGCCTTCCACCATTATTGCGGGCGTAATCCTTATCTGGAACGAAGGCTCTTACCCGGTGGCGCTGGTGATTTTCCTTGCCAGTATTATGGTGCCGACGCTTAAGATGATTGCCCTCGGCTGGCTGTGCCTTGACGCTAAAGGCTATGGCCGTCAGGAGCGCGAGCGAATGCATCTGATGTATGAAGTGGTAGAGTTTGTCGGCCGCTGGTCGATGATCGACGTTTTTGTGATTGCCGTGCTGTCTGCGCTGGTCCGTATGGGCGCGCTGATGAATATTTATCCGGCCTGGGGAGCGGTCATGTTTGCGATGGTGGTGATTGTCACCATGTTTGCCGCGATGACCTTTGACCCGCGTCTCTCCTGGGACCGTGAGTCTGATTCAAGTTATGAGGAGTTATCCGAACATGGAAAATAATCGCGGGGAAGCGAAGATTAAACGGGTGAAGAACTGGTCGCCTGTCTGGATCTTCCCGATTATTACCGCGCTTATCGGCGCCTGGATCCTGTTTTATCACTACAGCCATCAGGGGCCGGTCGTGACGCTGATGACCACCAACGCGGAAGGTATTGAAGGGGGCAAAACCACCATCAAGAGCCGCAGCGTCGATGTGGGCGTGGTGGAAAGCGCGGTACTGACGGATGATTTGCATCACGTCGAGATCAAAGCGCGTATGAACCCCGGTATGGAAAAGCTGCTGTATGGCGATTCCGTCTTCTGGGTGGTGAAGCCGCAGATTGGGCGCGAAGGCGTTACCGGCCTGAATACGCTGCTTTCCGGCTCTTATATTGAACTTCAGCCGGGCTCGAAAGGCAGCGTGCCGGAATCTTACAAGCTGCTCGACGCGCCGCCGCTGGCACCGCCGGATGCGAAAGGGATTCGCGTCATCCTCGACAGTAACAAAGCCGGGCAACTTAACCCGGGCGATCCGGTGCTGTTTCGCGGCTATCGCGTCGGTTCGGTGGAAACCAGTACGTTTGACCCGCAAAAGCGATCCATCAGCTATCAGCTTTTCATTAATGCGCCAAACGATCGGCTGGTGACCAGCAACGTGCGTTTCTGGAAAGACAGCGGGATCGCGGTCGATCTCAGCTCCTCCGGTATGCGCGTGGAAATGGGATCGCTTAGTACGCTGTTTAGCGGCGGCGTCAGTTTTGACGTGCCGGACGGCTGGGAACTCGGCCAGCCGGTAGCGGAGAAGACCGCGTTTACGCTCTACGACGATCAGCGCAGCATTCAGGAGTCGCTCTATACCGAACATATTGATTACCTGATGTTCTTTAAAGACACCATTCGCGGTCTGCAGCCTGGCGCGCCGGTAGAGTTTCGTGGCATTCGTCTCGGTACTGTTGCGCAGGTGCCATTCTTTGTGCCTGGCCTGCATCAGGCGGTCACTACCGATTACCGCATTCCAGTGCTGGTTCGCATTGAGCCGGAGCGTCTGGCGAATCAGATTGGCGAAGATCCGAACATCGCCAGTCATATGCATGAACTGTTGAAGAAAGGCCTGCGCGCCACGCTCAAAACCGGCAATCTGGTGACCGGGCAGCTGTTTGTCGATCTCGATTTCTATCCGAAAGCGCCGCCGGTCACCGATATGGCGAGCTTTAATGGATATCCGGTGATCCCGACAGTGAGCAGCGGGCTTGCACAAATCCAGCAGCGACTGATGGATACGCTGGATAAAATTAACAATCTGCCGCTCAACCCGATGATTGAACAGGCCACCAATACGCTCTCGGAAAGCCAGCGCACCATGCGCCGCCTGCAGACGACGCTCGATAACCTGAATCAGCTGACCTCCAGCCAGTCGGCGCAGGAGCTGCCGGCGGATATGCAGAAAACGCTGCGTGAGCTTAATCGCAGCATGCAGGGCTTCCAGCCGGGATCTGCCGCCTATAACAAAATGGTGGCGGATATGCAGCGTCTGGATCAGGTATTGCGTGAGCTTCAGCCGGTGCTGCGCACGCTCAATGAGAAGAGCAACGCGCTGGTGTTTGAATCGAAAGAGAAAAAGGACCCGCAGCCGAAGAGGGCGAAAGAATGAAAAAATGGCTCCCGTTTGTCGCCGTTGCGCTACTAAGCGCCTGTAGCACCACGCAGGAAACCACCTGGTATCAGCTCCCGGCGTCTACGGCGCCGGTGACCCGCAGCGCGCCGATGGACAGTCAGCATCTGCTCTGGGTGGAGCAGGTGTCGGTGCCCGATTATCTTGCGGGTAACGGCGTGGTCTACCAGACGACCGACGTGCAGTATGTCATCGCCAGCCAGAACCTGTGGGCCAGCCCGCTGGATCAGCAACTGCGTAATACGCTGGTGACGAATCTGAGCGCCACGCTGCCGGGTTGGGTGGTTTCCGCCCAGCCGCTGGGAGCTGAGCAGGATACGCTGAACGTCAACGTGACCGGCTTTCATGGCCGGTATGACGGGCGCGTGATTGTGAGCGGCGAATGGTTGCTCAAGCACAAAGGGCAACTTATCAAGCGGCCTTTCTATACTGAGCTTAAGCAGCAACAGGATGGTTATGACGCGATGGTGAAAACGCTGGCGCAGGCCTGGCAGCAGCAGGCTAAAACCATTGCCGATGAGGTTGCGCGTCAGCCATAAAAAATTTGAATGATGTTAAAAGCCGTCGTCTTCTTCTTAAAGAGGGCGGCGGCTTTCTCTTTTATGCCAGTCAGATAAGCTCAACGCCTGCTCAATTTTTGTATAAATGTTATCCAGAGTAGCTCACAAATATGACATTGGCGTGAATTTTGCGCATTGACGTTCCCTGGGTTTACAGGTATTCGTAAAGGGTGATTGCGCAAAATGTAATCACTGTTTTCTTTTCCACCAGACCTGAAATGAGGGAAACGAGGCATGAAGAGACAAAAAAGAGATCGCCTGGAACGGGCACATCATCGTGGTTATCAGGCCGGTATCACCGGACGCTCGAAAGAAATGTGTCCTTACCAGACCCTGAATCAGAGGTCTTATTGGCTGGGAGGCTGGCGAGAAGCCATGGAGGACAGGGCTCAGATTGCGTGAGCTTGTCTCTTTAAAAAGAAACCTCCGCTATGCGGAGGTTTCGCCTTTCTGAATGCTGAGAAAAGCTATCAGAAAGCGGAGGTATCCTGGAACAGGCCCACTTTCAGGTCAGTCGCGGTGTAGATCTGTTTGCCGTCGACCAGCACTTCGCCATCGGCAATGCCCATTACCAGACGACGGTTGACCACACGTTTGAAGTGAATGCGATAGGTCACTTTTTTCGCACTCGGCAGTACCTGACCCGTAAATTTCACTTCGCCCACGCCCAGCGCGCGGCCTTTACCTTCGCCGCCCAGCCAGCCTAAGTAGAAGCCGACCAGCTGCCACATAGCGTCAAGGCCGAGGCAGCCTGGCATTACCGGGTCGCCGATGAAATGGCAGCCAAAGAACCACATATCCGGGTTGATATCCAGTTCCGCTTCCACGTAACCCTTATCAAAGTTACCGCCGGTTTCGGTCATTTTCACCACGCGGTCCATCATTAACATGTTGGGTGCCGGCAGTTGCGGGCCGTTCGCGCCGAACAGCTCGCCGCGCCCGGAGGCAAGAAGGTCTTCTTTCGTATAGGATTCGCGTTTGTCTACCATGTTCTCAGTATGCCTTATTTTAGTGAAGCCCGCAGGTTAGCTAACACGTGTACGCTGAACAAGTCCGATCAGTTGTGGTTAAACCAGTTCATCCAGCGTAACGGCCACGGACGCTGACGGATATCCTGCTGCGTCGCCTGCGCGATTCGCTCGCCGATAACCCCAAGCAGTGTCGTCTGGCCTTCGCCATCCCACGGGAGAGTCGTTAATAAGGGTAGCGCATCTGTGACATCATCAATCGCCCAGATGGAAAACTGCCCCTGATCGACCGCGTCCAGAATCGCCTGATTCAGCGATAAATGACGCACGTTAGCCGAAGGAATAATCACGCCCTGTTTGCCCGTTAAGCCACGGGCCTGACAGACGGTGAAGAAGCCTTCGATTTTTTCATTCAGTCCGCCAACTGGCTGCGCGCGGCCAAACTGGTCCACGGAGCCGGTAATAGCAATCTGCTGATTGAGCGGCGCATTGGCCAGCGCGCTGATAAGCGCGCACAGCTCGGCCATTGAGGCGCTGTCGCCGTCCACTTCGCTATAGGACTGCTCAAACGTCAGCGAGGCAGAGAAGGGCATCTGTTGCTCCAGATCCAGCTCGGCCATCAGAAACGCCTGCATGATCATCATGCCTTTGGCGTGGATATTGCCGCCGAGTTCAGCTTTGCGTTCGATATCGGTAAATTCGCCGTCGCCAATATGCACCACGCAACTGATGCGCGATGGCTCGCCAAACGCGCGCGGATGCCCAGGAAATTCCACCACCGAAAGCGCGTTAATCTGACCGATACGCTCTCCTTCGGTTTCGACCAGCAGCTGACCGAGCAGAATTTCATCCTGCATACGCTCTGCGAGATACCCCTCACGCCAGGCGCGGCGAGCGAGCATCTCAGAAAATTGCGCTGCGGTGAATGTCGCGCCGTCGCAAAAGGCGGCCACTTCAGTTAACTGGCGCGCCATCCAGAGCGGATCGAGCGGCAACGTTTCCTGGTCACCCGTATAGCGCACGGCTTCACGAATGATAAGGGGCCAGGCGTCGCTTGCCGGTGCAGGCAGCGCAAGCTGGGCGGCCTGCGCGCAGACCCAACTGCACCAGAGCGCGATATCGTCTTCGTCAGCGATTTGAAGGTCGTCTTCATATTCGCTGTAGATAGCCTGTTGCGCGAGTACCGGCTCCATCTCCTGAAAATCCGCCAGTGATTCACGATCGCCTACCAGCACGACGCGAAGGTCAAGAGGCAGAGAAGGAACAGACACCGGCAGCGGGCGGGTCTCGTCCGGGGCGACCCAGTCGAAGCGTTTCGTGACGACCATCTGCTTCAGACGCAGCCACAAGAGCGGCTGCAGAAGCAGTGTTTTCAGCGGCACGACCAGAATGCCGCCGTTGGCTTTATGTACCAGGCCCGGCTCAAGTGAAATCTGGCCTGCAAACTGTCTGACACAGCCAAACAGCTCGCCCGCATCAGCCCAGGTAGCGACCACCACATCGCGATGCACGGCGAAATCGCCCAGTGTCGCATTCGGTGGTGTCAGCGTCACGCTCTGGTTTTCAATACGATAATGACCGCCGACCAGTTCTGACTGGTGCGGCAGTAATGCTTTCGCGGTACTGGCGATAAGCTCCAGCAAAGGCTTCTCTTCGTCAGCCTTAACCAGCATGAAATCATTTACAGGACGTGGCGCGCACAGCTGGCTCAGTCCGTCGTGAAGGCGAGGCTGAAGCGCCTCAAAATCAAGCGCGTCTGCAAAACCGGCATCCATTTCAGCAAAGCGGGACCGGAAGGTCTCCGTATCGGGTACAAGCGCTTGTGATGTAAGTCTGTTAATGGTCAATGTCGAGGTTTTTTAGTCAGATGTAAAAGGCGAGATTATAGCGTAATGGGCGGATCAACACACCGGAAATGCCACTATTGCCCTGCAGAATCTCCCCATGCGTCACAGACGTTTATTTCCCCTCAGCGAATCGAAAAAAAACTGTTATCCTGAAATGAGTTACACGGTCATCCTGAGATCGCAATGAAATACCAACAACTCGAAAATCTGGAAAGCGGCTGGAAGTGGAAATATCTGGTGAAAAAGCATCGCGAAGGCGAGCTGATCACCCGGTATGTTGAAGCCAGCGCCGCGAAAGAGGCGGTGGATCTCTTGCTGGGTATGGAAAACGAACCGGTAAGAGTGCTGGGCTGGATTGATCAGCATATGAACCCGGCACTGCAAAACCGCCTGAAACAGACGATTCGCGCCCGTCGTAAGCGGCATTTTAATGCTGAGCATCAGCATACCCGTAAAAAATCCATCGACCTGGAATTTATGGTCTGGCAGCGTCTCGCAGGCCTTGCGCAGCGCCGCGGCATCACGCTTTCAGAAACAATCGTGCAACTGATTGAAGACGCCGAGCGCAAAGAGAAATATGAAAACCATATGTCGACGCTGAAACAGGATTTACAGGCATTGCTGGGGAAGAAAGAGTAACCCGAGAAGGCTCATGAGAGGGCGAGGCGGTTCTTTTTTGCTACTACATGCAGCAGAGAAATTACTTCTGGCTGTAAAAGTAACAGTGCACTTAAGTGCATCTCTTCAGAAATTCAATTTTACGGACAACAAAAAACCCCGCCGTGGCGGGGTTTTTCTTAACGTTTAACTTAAGCCTGCGGCTGAGTTACAACGTCTTTAACGCCTTTAACTTCGATCTCTACGCGACGATCTGGACCCAGGCACTCGATCAGAGCAGCGCGAGGTTTCACGTTGTCACAGGTGTTGCCAGTGACCGGATTGGATTCGCCCATACCACGTGCGGAGATCTTGTTGGACGGGATACCTTTGGAGATCAGGTAGTCAACAACGGACTGAGCACGTTTCTCGGACAGACCCTGGTTGTAAGCGTCAGAACCGATACGGTCGGTGAAGCCCAGAACCACGACGGAACCGTCTTTCGGATCCAGGTTGCTCAGCTGAGAGTACAGCTGATCCAGCGCCTGCTGACCTTCCGGTTTCAGGGTCGCTTTGTTGAAGTTGAACAGAACGTCAGACTTCAGGGTGAAGTGCTTGGTCTGTACTTCCGGAGCCGGAGCCGGAGCCGGAGCTACAACCGGAGCTGCATCTTCCTGCTGACCGAAACGGTAGGAAACACCTACGCTCAGCATGCCGTTGTCCGGACGAGCGCCAACAGTCTGCGCGTCACCGATGTTGTTAACCCACTGGTATTCCAGACGGGTAGCGATATCGCGGGTCATCGCCCACTCAACGCCGCCAGCGAATACCGGAGAAACGCCGGTGTCGTGGTCGTCGCCGCCGATGTTAGAAGAGGAGTCAGCACGCCATACCATGCCGCCCAGACGGGTGTATACGTCCAGGTCGTCGGTTACCGGGTAACCCAGTTTAGCGGTCAGCTGTACGCCCTGAGCTTTGAAAGCGCCGTTTACAGTGTCGCCTTTATACGGCATGCGGCCCAGCCAGTCGTAGCCCATTTCGAAACCAACGTACGGGTTAACCTGGTAACCACCGAACGCGCCTGCGCCCAGCTGGCTTTCGTGAGTCGGGCCGTCGTTAGGGATAAAGCCGGTATCGTGGAACTGGGACCAACCCAGTTTGCCACCTGCGTACCAGGTGTTATCTTTCGGTGCGGCCTGCGCTACGGTAGCGAAGCCAGCCAGTGCCACTGCAATCGCGATAGCTGTCTTTTTCATTTTTTGCGCCTCGTTATCATCCAAAAAGGCCATGCGCTTTTCCTTGGGAAAAGTTCACGGTTAAATCCTTCACCGGGGTATAGCTCAATGGTTACTCTACCGATAATGTCGGTTTATTGATGAGCACCCTGGCGAGGTAAAGTCTACAACGTAGTTGAAAACTTACAAGTGTGAAGTCCGTCAGGCATATGAAAAAAAACAACTTGCGAAAGCAAAATTTAACATTTTTGAGGAAATTTTAATCGCTCGTAAAGTGCGAAAGCGGACCTGAGTGCCCGTCTGGCCGTTCATTCACCACTATCGCTTCTGATAAAGAGACACGCACAAAAAATTGCCAGGAATTATCCTAAAAAAGATTAATGCACCATGCCAGAGTGAATTCTTAAGGCAGAACGTGGTCGGTCACCCGGCAGAGAGGGTTGAACAGGACGCATTAAAAAACCCATGGCGTTACCTTTCTCGGCCGCTGCAGTCAGACGGCGATGTTCATCATCCGTTAGATCGTCATGCAGCCAGGCAATTACCACGCTGTAGTTGCCGGTTTCCAGCGCACGGATCATAGAATCAAGCGTAACCTGCGGGTTCATCTGGCTGACTTGCATCACTTTGGTCAGCGGCAAACCAGCGGATTCCACCCATTCACGGCTAAGACGTTGCTGCGGAGTCAGCCAGAGCTGCCAGCGGGATTGCTGCCCGAGCTGCTGCAAGAGCGGCAGCAGGACCAGTTGCGTCATCCACGGCTGGTCTTCGTTGTACATCACTTCACTGATCAGGCCTCGGGTTTCCGCCTGAGCCAAAGCGCCCGCCGTTTCTTTTGCCAGACGACGTGAGCCATACGCGCGATTTTGATGAGAAGAGTACATAAAGGTCCAGCCTCGCTAGTTACTGTATGCATATACAGTAATGCTGGCGCGACCAAAGATCAATCGAAATTTCGGAAAGCATCTCGCAAATTTCGCATCTCGTTCCACTTAAAACAAAATTCGGATTGCTCACGGCGCACAACTTTCATATGTTCCTGTTAAGGGAAACGCTAATGGAATTTTTCATCCATTACTGGTTGATATAAAAGGAATAATCATGGATAAATCTTCGTCTGACACGCTGGTTCGGGTGCAGAATACACTTTCATCTTTGGGAAATGTTACCCATCGTTCACTGTTTGGCGGCTATAGCCTTGCCATTGATGACGCCGTGTTCGCCATGCTGGCAGGAGGAAAACTATACCTGCGCGCCAGCAATGAGAGTCGTGACTACCAGCACGCCCACAATCCGCCGATGCTGGTCTGTACCCGACGCGGCCGTCATATCAGCCTCAATTATTATCTTGTAGATGACACGCTCTGGAATTCACCAGCCTTGCTGCGCGATCACGCACGAATGGCGCTGGCCTGCGCGCAGGCGGAAAAAAACGAGCGTGCCCGCGAGCGGCGGGTCAAAGATCTGCCCAATCTCAATGTTCAGTTGGAAGTCTCATTGTGGGAAGCGGGAATACGCGATGTGGAAACGCTCTGCGCATACGGTGCGAAAGAGTGCTGGCTTAAGCTGCGCAAAGCCCGGAAAAATCTCAGTCTGCAAGTATTGTATGCGCTTCAGGGTGCCATCATCGGCACCCATGAAGCAGCGTTACCTGTGCACATTCGCGAGGAGCTGCTGGAGTGGTTTATGCAGCTTTCGGTGCAAAATCAGTCCTGAATAAGCTGGCGCTGCAGTCGACTGATTTCCGGCAAAATAGAGATTAACAACCCGATTTGCTGAAGCACCAGCGGCTCTTTACTCTCCTGGCGCGGCTCTATCTGTTCAATACGCTGCGCCAGTTGCGTCAGTGAGTTTTCTACTCGCGCTTCATCGGCAGGCTGATGATGGAGCGCGTCATCCACATAACAGACGGCGTCGTCGAGCAGAGAAAGGATCTCCTGGCGCGTCAGTTTTTCGCGGTGAGCACCCAGAGCTGAAATATAACTGGTCAGCGTGTGGTTCAGGCACAGAAAGCGGAAAGCGAGTTCGCGCATCTGCGCGCTCACGCGGGGCTCGCTGGACATATTGGAGACCACCGACGCCAGCTCCGCATCGCTGTTATGCGCGTCACGACGGGCGATACGATACGCCAAACGGTTATCGCGGCCCTGGTGATACTGCTCGAGGATGGCATCGAGATAACGGCAGTTGGCATTCAGCGCGCGCTCCAGCACCACGGGCAACCGGCGAAACCGCCAGTCGGGCCAGATAAAACTCACCGCGCACCACGCGATAGCACAGCCGATTATCGTATCCACCACGCGCGGCAGCGCCACCTCGAAACCTTCGCCCAGCAGGTTAAAGCACAGCAAGACCAAAAGCGTGATAAACAGCGTGGCGTGCGCGTATTGCACTGTGCGGAACACAAAAAACAGCACGCCGGTAATCACGATGAGTACCAGTTGGCCTTCCAGCGAAGGCACGAAATAAAGCACCGGAATACCGACCGCCACGCCCGCCAGGGTGCCGATAATGCGCAGCGTCAGGCGATGTCGCGTGGCGTTGTAGTTCGGCTGGCACACAAACAGGCTGGTCAGCAAAATCCAGTAGCCGTGGTTCAGCCCGGTGAACTGAATAAAGGCGTAGCCCACGCACAGCACAACGGACATCCGCACCGCATGGCGGAACAGCGCGGACTGCGGCGTCAGATTACGCGTCAGGCGAAACCAGATATCGCTAAAGCCGTTCAGGCTATCATCGGCAAGGCTGTGCTCGCTCTCGCTGGCATCTGCTTGTGTAAACGGCTGTTCTGATTCGATCGTCGCGAGCTGAGCGTCGATAGCCTTCAGATTCGCGACCAGAAAGCGCACGGCTTTAATTTCTGATGCCGAGCCACCTGCCGCTGCGGTGCGATCGAGCGCGGCGTCAAGGTGCGTAAACGCTCGCTCAAAACGCGGATCATGCTGGTACGGCGTGCGCAACAGCACAGAGCGCGCGAGCTGCTGACACGCCTGCGATTGCATCGAAAGCAGCCGCTGGAAGCGGAACATCACGTCACTGTAGCGGAAGGTGTCGCGCAGCGTCTGATACTGGATATGCGACGAACTGGCGCGCTCGTGAATATCCTGCGCGACAAAATAGTAGTGCAGTGTACGGCGCGTGCTGCGCTGACCGCGGTCGCCGCGCAGGCGGGTGAGCAGCGAGGCTTTGGTCTGGTTCAGCGTGGCGACCAGCTGGCTGTTCGCCAGCGCCAGTTCCATCATCGGCACCTGGTTTTCGTCTTCGATATCCGGGTCAAAAAAGCGTGATTTAATTTCCAGATAGTGCGCCAGCTGTTCATAACAGCGGGCGAGATTTTCCTGAAGTGGGCGCACCGGAAAGAGCAAATGCCCGGCCAGCGTCAGCAGGTTGTACCAGACCGCGCCCGCGAGCAGCAGCAGCGGCTGCTGATACCAGTGCTCATAGAGTGAAACCCCGAGCATCGTATAGATGGCGATAAGCAACGCGCCGAAGGCGATAGTCGCGTAGCGCTGTCCAAGGCCGCCAAGCAAAATAAAACCGATGGTCGAGACCGTCAGGCCAGCAGCGAACAGCCACGGCCACGGAAACAGCAGCTCCACCGAAGCGGAGGCGATAAAAAAGCTAACCAGCGTAATCAGCAGATTGCGCAGGCGGCCCGTCAGGCGGTCGTCAAGATCGGTGAGTGCTGCGGCCACAACGCCAAGCGTCAGCGGAATAGTCAGCTTCGCCTCGCCAAGCCACCAGGGCAGCGCCGCCGTCCCGCACAGCGCGATAAAAATGCGCACGTTAGTGAGCCACGCGCTGTTCCAGGCGTGACGGTGAAGCAGAGGATTGAGCATCATGAGCGCATCCGTTTTTACTGGAAACGGCGGCGGGCATTGGCTTCGCGGGCCGCCTGCGCGGTTTCCACGGAGACGACGCGACGCCCAACCGGCCAGAGCGCAATCGCGGCGATTTTAAAATTCGCGATGCCTACCGGGATGCCGATGATAGTGACGCACTGCGCAATGCCGGTCGCGATATGCAGCAGGCACAGCCACCAGCCGAAAAACACCAGCCAGAAAACATTCAGCAGCGTGCCACCGGTGTTCAGCAGGGCGTTTTTGCCCGCCGGGTCAAGTTCATCGACATGCACCGCTTCATTGCCGTACGGCAACAGCGACAGTTTAGTGATCTCCCAACAGGAGCGCGTCAGCGGCAGCGTCACGATAAAAATAATGCTGACAAGCGTCGCCACCAGCCAGGAGAAAGTAGTGGCGAAGCCGCCCAGAACGAAATTCAGAATATTTAAAACAGTACGCATAAAACCTCAAAAGCGTCGGCAGAGCGCCGGAGTGATAACCACAACAATTGTAACGCGTTTTGGGTCTGGAGCGTGATATCGCAGGCGGGTAAACTTAGCCTCATAACACTATTGACTGGCAGCCTCATGGAACTGAAAGCAACCTCTCTGGGTAAACGTCTGGCGCAGCACCCCTATGATCGCGCAGAAATTCTCACCGCCGGAGTGAAAGTCTCCGGGGATAAGCATGAATATCTGATCCCGTTTAATCAGTTGCTGGGCATTGAATGCCGTCGGGGACTGGTCTGGGGGGAGCTGGAGTTTACGCTGCCGGATAACAAAGTCGTTCGTCTGCACGGCACCGAATGGGCGGAAACCCAGCGCTTTTACCACCATCTGATGGCGCTCTGGCAGCAGTGGAGCCAGGAGATGAGTGAGGTGGCGGCAGGGGTGCTGAATGCCTGGCAGGAGAAACTTCGCAGTAGCGAATCCCAGGAAAAATGGCTTAAGCGTGAAGAGGGCGAGGCGCTGTGTCACGCGCTGCGCCGGGCGTTGCAGGCGCTGCCGATGCCGACATCGCGCCTTGAGGCGTTCGATAACTGCCGCGAGGCCTGGCGCGAATGTCAGGCCTGGCTTGCCGACAGCGAGGCGAAGCGTCTTTTGCATAATCAGGCCTATACCGACGCGATGCTGACGCGCTACGCCGATTTCTTCTCGCAGATTGAAAGCTCGCCGCTGAATCCGTCGCAGGCGCGGGCTGTCGTCAACGGCGAAAGCTCGCTGCTGGTACTGGCAGGCGCCGGGAGCGGCAAAACCTCCGTGCTGGTGGCGCGCGCAGGCTGGCTTATTGAGCGCGGCGAGGCGACGGCGGAGCAGATCCTGCTGCTGGCGTTCGGGCGTCAGGCCGCCAAAGAAATGGAAGAGCGGCTTCAGGCGCGGCTGCATACGGATGCCATCACCGCACGCACGTTTCATGCGCTGGCCTTGCAGATTATCGGCCTGGGCGGGCGGAAAACCCCGCGCGTCAGCGAGCTGGAAAACGATACCGCGGCGCGCCATGAACTCTTACTGAACGCCTGGCGGGAACAGTGCCGCGAGAAAAAAGCGCAGGCGAAGGGGTGGCGACAGTGGCTTACCGACGAGCTGGAGTGGGACGTTGAGGACGGCGATTTCTGGGAGGACGAGACGCTGGGCAAACGGCTGGCGAGCCGTCTCGACCGCTGGCTTGGGCTGATGCGCATGCATGGCGGCTCGCAGGCCGAAATGATATCCGCCGCGCCCGAAGAGGTGCGCGATCTGTTCCAGAAGCGCGTCAAATTGATGGCACCGCTGCTGAAAGCCTGGAAAGCGGCACTGAAAGCCGAAGAAGCCGTCGATTTCTCCGGGCTTATTCATCAGGCGATTAACGTGCTGGAAAAGGGCCGGTTCGTCAGTCCGTGGAAGCATATCCTTGTGGACGAGTTTCAGGATATCTCGCCGCAGCGGGCGGCCCTGCTGGCTGCCCTGCGGCGCCAGAACTCCGCCACCAGCCTGTTTGCGGTGGGCGACGACTGGCAGGCTATCTACCGCTTTAGCGGCGCGCAGCTTTCGCTAACGACGGCGTTTGAGGCGCATTTTGGCCGGGGCGACCAGTGCGCGCTGGATACCACCTACCGTTTTAACGGGCGCATCGGCGATATCGCTAATCGCTTCATTCAACAAAACCCGTACCAGCGTGAAAAACCGCTCAACAGTCTGCGCGCGGGCGACAAGAACGCCGTGACGCTACTTGCGCAGGAGCAACTGGAGGCGCTGCTTGATAAGATGAGCGGTTACGTGCGCCCTGACGAGCGCATTCTGGTGCTGGCGCGCTACCACCATCTGCGCCCGGCGGCGCTGGAAATGGCCGCGACCCGCTGGCCGAAGCTGCAACTGGAATTTATGACGATTCACGCCAGCAAAGGGCAGCAGGCGGATTATGTGATTATTCTCGGGCTGAACGAGGGGCGGGAAGGCTTTCCGGCGCCAGCGCGGGAATCCATCATGGAACAGGCGCTGTTGCCGCCACCGGAGGATTTCCCGGATGCCGAAGAGCGGCGTTTGCTCTATGTGGCGCTGACCCGCGCGCGGCACCGGGTCTGGCTGCTGTATGACAAAGCGGCGCCGTCGGTGTTTGTCGAAGCGCTGACGCGTCTCGGCGTGCCGACGGCCCGTAAGCCATGATTTATTTCAGGCGTTCGGCGAGATAGCGCGGATAGTCGGGGATTAACACATCCAGCGTGTCGCTAAACGTCGGCGACTGGATAATAAAATCCGCGGTTGAGAGATTGGTCGCCACCGGGATGTTCCAGACGGTGGCAAGGCGCAGCAGCGCTTTGACGTCGGGATCGTGCGGCACGGCGTTGAGCGGATCCCAGAAGAAAATCAGCACGTCGATTTTGCCTTCGGCGATCATCGCGCCTACCTGCTGATCGCCGCCCATCGGGCCGCTCAGCATGGCGTTGACGTCAAGACCGGTCGCGCGTTGTACCAGATTGCCTGTGGTGCCGGTTGCATACAGCGTATGGTTTGCCAGCAACGCTTTATGGCGCTCCACCCATTTCATCAGCATCGATTTGCAGTGGTCATGCGCCACCAGGGCGATTTTCTTTTGGGCTGGCAGGGTTCGGGTTGTCAGTTCCATATTATTTTCCGGATTACATAACTGCCTACAGATTACTGGAAGTGATGGCGGCTGCAAGCGAAGCCGGTAAAAACTGTGTACGTTTCTGCTTACCGCCGTCGCATGGTGCGCCCGACGCCTTTGGCATACACTGAAAGGACTGAGCTAACGGGGAGGTAAAATGAAAGATTCTGATATCGCAGAGATTTTACAGAGCACCAAAACGATCGCGCTGGTGGGGGCGAGCGATAAGCCAGACCGTCCGAGTTACCGCGTCATGTCGTATCTTCTGGATAAAGGCTATCACGTAATCCCCGTCTCGCCGAAAGTAGCGGGCAAGACGCTGCTCGGCCAGCAGGGATACGCTACGCTTGCTGACGTGCCGGAGAAGGTGGATATGGTGGATGTGTTCCGTAACTCCGAGGCCGCGTGGGGGGTCGCGCAGGAGGCAATTGCGATCGGTGCGAAAACGCTCTGGATGCAGCTTGGCGTCATCAACGAAGAGGCCGCCGTACTAGCGCGCGATGCGGGGCTTAAAGTGGTGATGGACCGCTGCCCGGCGATAGAAATTCCGCGTCTCGGTCTTTGACAGTAATAAAAAACCCGGCGTTGCCGGGTTTTTTTAGTTACGCAGACGGGGTGCCTGGAGCTGCTGGCGAATGGATCGCGCCAGTTCATCCATAGAGGGTTGCTCCGGATGTTCCTCCTGCATTTCGCCACTGAGCTGGGCTTCTGCAAGATAGGTGTGCACGGGCTGGCCGTCGTCGTCTTCCATCACGACGTGATACCACGGCGCGGCGCGCAGCTCGGCGTTTACCGCCAGTTCATCGACTTCAGGTTCATCAAGCGAGTATTCAGGGTCGATATCCACCACAACCCCTAAATACCCTAAAAGAGAATGACGAACCTGCTGGCCGATACCAAATTTGCTGGCAATCATTGTCACCTCCCGGGAAACGTTCATACCCTGTATATAAGGGCGGAGCATTCCTTTTCAAGCTACATGACGCGACAGGCAAACCCTTTCAGATAAAGACCTTCCGGGTAGCTCGCGATCACAGGGTGATCGGCGGCCTGACGGAACTGCTCTATAAATTGTACATCACGCCCCGCATCTGTTGCGGCGTCAGCAACAATTTTCTGGAATAAATCGGTCGTCATCAGCCCGGAGCAGGAAAACGTCAGCAAAATGCCGCCAGGGTTAAGCAGCTGGATAGCCAGCATATTGATGTCTTTATAACCGCGGCATGCGCCCTGAAGCTGGCTTTTATTTTCCACGAATTTCGGCGGGTCCATTACGATGACGTCAAACGTCTCGCCCTGGTCGCGATATTTGCGCAGTAGCTTAAAGACGTCGTCGCGCACGAACTCCGCTTTGCTGAGATCAAGCTTGTTGAGCTCAACGTTTTGCTTTGCGACATCCAGCGCGTCCTGCGACGTATCGACGCTGATAACCTGACGGCAGCCGCCCATCAGCGCAGAAACGGCAAAACCGCCGGTGTAGGAGAAGCAGTTCAGCACGCGTTTATCTTCCACATAACGGCGCGTGGCGAAACGGCTGTCGCGCTGATCCAGGTAATAACCCGTTTTATGGCCGCCTTTGATATCCACCAGCAGCTTCATACCGTGCTCTTCAATCGCGAGCAGATCCGGCGGCAGCTCGCCGCTGACCGGCCCCTGAGCAAGTTCCATGCCTTCTTTTTTACGCACCGCGACGTCGGAGCGGTCATAGATGGCGCATTCCGGGTAGAGCGCCTGCAGGGCCGACACCAGCGCCGGGCGCTGATATTCCGCGCCCGCCGAGAGCAGTTGCAGCACCAGGAAATTACCGAAACGGTCAATCGTCACGCCCGGCAGGCCGTCCGATTCCCCGGCGATAAGACGGTAGCTGTCGAGCCCGTCCTTTTTCGCCAGCCAGTCGCGCCATTGCTGCGCCTGTTGCAGGCGGCGAGTAAAAAAGGCGATATCGATGGTTTCATTCGGATCAAACGTCCAGACGCGTGCTCGGATCTGCGAGGCGGGGGAGAGGGCGGCGCGTGCTAACCATTTTCCCTGATGGTCGACGATGTCGATGGTTTCACCCGGTGCGGCTTTACCTTCCATGCGCGCGATGGCACCGGAAAATACCCAGGGGTGGCGGCGCAGGAGAGACTTCTCGCGCCCTTTGGCTAACACTAAACGTACGCTCATAATTTGCTATTCTGTGATTCAAAGAAAATGGGCGCCATTCTCCCGACTTCAGCCGGGAAATGCAACGCTACCGCAAAGGAGAACCGCTATGGCACGACAATGCACGATGGCCTGGATACACGGCCGGGTACAGGGCGTCGGGTTTCGCTACACCACGCAGCATGAAGCGACGCGGCTGGGTCTGACCGGCTATGCGCGTAATCTGGACGACGGCAGCGTGGAGGTGCTGGCCTGCGGCGAGGCCGAGCAGGTGGAGAAGTTAATCGCCTGGCTGAAAGCGGGCGGGCCGCGCAGCGCCCATGTGGAAAAGGTGCTGACCGAGCCGCATTCGCCCACTGAAGATTACCAGGATTTCCGTATTCGCTATTAAATGCACTTCACGGGTTTCGGCAGACCCGCGATTTTAGTGGCTTGTTTCGCCGGGCCTTTCGGGAAGAGGCGATAGAGATAACGGCTGTTGCCTTTCTCTTCGCCAAATTTCGACGCCATCGCTTTGACCAGCATGCGGATAGCCGGCGACGTATTAAATTCGATATAAAACTCGCGCACAAAGCGCACCACTTCCCAGTGCTCTGGCGTGAGCGTGATGCCTTCTTTTTCGGCAATCACTTCCGCCAGGCCTTCGCTCCAGGCGTCGAAGACTTTCAGATAGCCCTCGGCGTCGGTTTCAAACTCTTTACCTTCAAACGTTAACATACGCATTTTTGCCCTGATTCACACAGCGCGCAGTGTAGCAAATTCCCGCCGCCAGAAAAAACAAAGCCCCGCACGGGGCGGGGCTTAAGCGCAGTTTCGGTTAACCGTTAGTCGCGGCTCGCGAAGCCCAGAATGCTCAGCAGGCTCACGAAGATGTTGTAGAGCGACACATACAGGCTGACGGTCGCGCGAATGTAGTTGGTTTCGCCGCCGTGGATGATATTGCTGGTTTCAAACAGGATGGCACCCGAAGAAAGCAGAATAAACACGGCGCTAATCGCCAGGTGCAGCGCAGGAAGCTGCAGGAAGATGTTCGCCACCATGCCGATCAGCACAACCACCACGCCCGCCATCAGCATACCGCCCAGGAAGGACATATCTTTACGGGTGGTCAGCACGTAGGCGGAGCAGCAGAAGAACACCAGCGCGGTACCGCCAAGCGCGAGTGCGATGACATCGCCCATACCGGCAGACAGATACGCATTCAGCATCGGCCCCAGAATGTAGCCCAGAAAGCCGGTGAAGGCGAACGCTGCCAGGATGCCGCTCGGTTTATCGGCCAGGCGGTAGGTCAGGAACATCAGGCCGTACATACCGACCAGCGTCAGAATCAAACCCGGCGATGGCAGTGCGAATACGGTACTGGCGGTCGCGGTGATCGCGGAAAACGCCAGCGTCAGGCTCAGCATAAAATAGGTGTTACGCAGAACCTTATGGGTGCTAAGCAGCGACTGTCTGTCGCGCGCAGAGGTAATTAAGCGATCCATGAGTAGTCTCTCATTACAGGTGTTTAGTTTCCGAGCATAGAAGGTAGCACGCAACGGGAAAAGCCCTTTTACCCATCTTTACGCTGCTTTATTTCTCTAAAAACAAGGACTCAGAAAAGGCGTTTATATCATAAAAACCGGGCTGCCCCGACGCGCTTTCAGATCCCCCTCTTATATATGACGTAAAACCGTTGCATGAAACCCGGCGCGCGACTATCAGTGTTAACGACACATCACAACAACACACAAGGCGTGGAAAATGAAAGTGAATCATAAGGCTCTGACTTTTTCTCTCATCGCCGCCGTCATTTCCGGCGCATGCGCGACGGCGTATGCGGCGCAGGTGCCGGCAGGCGTTGAGCTGGCGGCAAAACAGGAACTGGTGCGCAACAACGGCAGCGAGCCTGCCTCGCTCGATCCGCATAAAGTGGAGAGCGACGTTGAATTCAACATCATCAGCGACGTTTTTGAAGGGCTGGTGGCGGTGCGTAAAGATGGCTCAATTGAACCGCGGCTCGCAGAAAGCTGGGAAAACAAAGACAACACCGTCTGGACGTTTCATCTGCGCAAGGGTGTGACCTGGTCCGACGGCGAGCCTATCACGGCGGAAGATGTGGTCTGGAGCTGGCGGCGTCTGGTCGACCCGAAAACCGTCTCTCCTTATGCCAGCTTTCCGGGCAACATGAATATTGAAAACGCTGCTGACATCGCCAACGGCAAAAAGCCGACCGACACGCTGGGCGTGAAGGCGCTGGATGACAATACCATTCAGGTGACGCTGACGCAGCCCACCGCGGCGTTCCTGTCGATGCTGGCGCACCCGTCTCTGGTGCCCATCGATAAAACCGCCGTTGAGCGTTTCGGCGATAAATGGGCGCGGCCGGAGCATTTCGTGTGCAGCGGGGCGTATAAAGTCACCGACTGGGTGGTGAATGAAAAGATCGTGGCCGAGCGTAATAAACGCTACTGGAACGACAAAGAGACCGTCATTAATAAAGTCACTTATCTGCCGATCGCCGCTGAAACAGCGGATCTGAATCGCTATAAAGCGGGCGAAATTGACATCACCAGTACCGTGCCGCTCAATCAGTTCGCGCAGTTGAAAAAAACGCTGCCCGATCAGGTTAATGTCTCCCCACTGCTGGCAACGTATTACTACGAATTTAACACCAGCAAACCGCCGTTTAACGATCCGCGCGTGCGCCGCGCGCTCAACATGGCGCTCGACAAAGACATCATCGCCCAAAAAGTGCTGGCGCAGGGGCAGCGTCCGGCGTGGGTGGTCAGCCAGCCTGAAATTGGCGGCGTGAAAATTGCGCCGCCGGAGTACGCCAGCTGGCCGCTTGATAAACGCGTCAGCGAGGCGAAAAAACTGCTGGAGGAGGCAGGCTTCAATGCGCAGCATCCGCTCACGTTTAATCTGCTCTATAACACTTTGGAATCGCACCAGCGCATCGCCATCGCGGCAAGCTCCATGTGGCAGAAAAATCTCGGCGTGGTAGTGAAGCTCCAGAACCAGGAGTGGAAAACCATGCTGGATAGCAAACACACCGGCAATTTTGACGTGGTGCGCTACGCCTGGAACGCCGATTACGACGACGCCTCGACCTTTCTGAATAACTACCGCACCGGCGACAGCCAGAACACCTCGCGCTATACCAATAAAGCGTATGACGAGGTCCTGACGAACGCTTCAAAAGCCGCTGATGCCACCGAACGCGGGAAATATTATCAGCAGGCGGAAATGATCCTGGCTCAGGATGTGCCTGCGATTCCGGTCTATCACTACGTGCGTACCCATATGGTGAAACCCTGGGTTGGCGGTTTTTACTCCAATAACCTGGGCTTCTACTACACAAAAGATATGTACATCAAAAAACATTAACCGGAGCGCGACGCCGTTATTGCCCGTAAAGCTGCTGTATTTGTGATCGTTGTGCCGGTATTTCAGTCAATTAGCGCGCTTTTGGCTGTTTTTAAGGCAATCGAACACATTCGGGCTTTACACGGCGCAGGGGGATGTTTATAGTTCGCGTCATTGCGGAAGTGTGGCCGAGCGGTTGAAGGCACCGGTCTTGAAAACCGGCGACCCGAAAGGGTTCCAGAGTTCGAATCTCTGCGCTTCCGCCAACCAATTTAAGGGGATGCCGAAAGGCGTCCCCTTTTTCGTTTTACCTCTCATGCGCCATCAGTCTTTCCTTAAACGCTAGCAGTAAGTTTGTTACTGAAGACAACATTCCTGTGGCATGCAGCCAGCGCCTCGCCGCTGAACACCTCTCCTGATGCGTAAACTCTGTTTACATCTGCCCGTTGCCCATTGCTTGTGAATGTCTCTTGCGTGCGTAGCATCTGCGCTTTAACCCGCTGTTAAATAAATGCTTCCCGTCTTGTGGCGGAGCTGGCGGTTTCGTTTCAGGGAGAGAAACAATGGCATCGCTGCAGACAGTGCTGGAGAGTTGTCAGGCACAGACAGATGAACTGGCCGCCCAGGCGCAGGCTCGTCTCGCGCTCTGGGAAAAATGGCTGCAACCCATCATCGCCACGGCCCCCACCGGGAACGATCCGGGGTATGACGACGATTTCCAGCAGATCCGCGAGGAGGTGAATAAGCTTTCCGGTGCCGATCTCACGCTTATCGGCGAGCTGGCAGAAAAAGTGCTGACCACGGCATCGAAAGATATTCGCGTCGCCACCTATTATGCGTGGTCGCGGCTGCACCAGGAGGGCGAGGCTGGTTTTGCCGAAGGGCTGGAACTGCTCGCCGCGCTGCTTGCGCGTTTTGGCACGTCGTTGCACCCGCAGCGCGCGCGCAGTCGTCAGGCGGCGCTGGAGTGGCTTGCGGGCTCGCGCGTGCTCGACAGCCTGTCGCTTTACCCCGAAGTGACGCGCGATGACGCCCGGCGCACCGCGGGCGCGCTGTTGTTGATTGAACAGGCGCTGGCGCAGGAGGAGCCTTCCGCGCGTCCGTCATTAAGCGCGCTTTACGGCGCGCTGGAAGCGCGGCTGATGAAAGCGGGCGGCGTGGATGCGGTGGTGCCGCAAACCACCAGCGACAGCAACGCGTCGCAGCCCACGGCTGCGCCTGTTATCGGTGCAATTACGTCCGGGCGCGATCTGCTGGATCAGGCCCGTCAGCTTGCCGACTACCTGCGTAATCAGCCTGACGGCTGGCTTGCCGCCCACCGCATGATGAAAAGCCTGCGTCACGACACCCTTCACCAGTTGCCGCCGCTCGCAGGCGACGGACGCACCCGCATAGAACCCCCGAAGGCCGACCAGCGCGCATTGTTGAAGAGGCTCTGGCTTCAGCAGAGCTGGCTTGAGCTGCTGGAGCAGGCCGACAGCCTCTTTGCGCGCGGTGCCAGCCATCTGTGGCTCGATTTGCAGTGGTATCTTCACGAAGCGCTGCAGAGGTCTGGTAAGGAGACCCTGGCAGGTATCATTCGCGCCGATCTGAACGGGCTGTTAAACCGGCTGCCCGGCCTCGAGACGCTGGCGTTTAGCGACGGCACGCCGTTTGCCGATGAGGTAACGCAACACTGGATCGCGCAGCAGGTGCGCGAGAATGCCTCCGGCCCTGACGCAGCGCACGTTGTGGACGCTGGCAGCGCCGCCGATGACGAGGTACTGCAACTGGAGCCGGAAGCCGTCGCGCTCGCCGACAGCGACGGTATTGACGCAGCACTCGGCTGGCTACAGACCCGGCCCGCGCTCACCACACCGCGCCAGCGCTGGCTTTTGCGTCTGCTGATGGCGCGTCTGGCGGAGCAATACGGCAAAAACGATCTGGCGCTGCATCTGCTTGCCGCGCTGGAGGCGGGCGCGTCGCAAATGACGCTTGCACAATGGGAGCCGGCGCTGCTTTTTGAAGTGGGTGCCAGACGGCTGCGGTTGCTGCGTATGAAAGCCGGGCGTAGCGACGCGGAGAAAGCGCGCCTGCAAACTGATATGGAACAGCTGCTGGCGGCACTTATCGCCATCGATCCGGCGCGCGCCGCCGTGTTGTGCAGTTAAGTCATCACCTTATTCAAGGAAGGAGAAAATGATGCCCGAAACCCCTCTCTCGCCATCGCTCTATGAAATACTCTACGGCAATTTCGAAGGCGGCCTGCCGCTGGATGCCGTCAGCGAAGAAAATCAGGTCATTTTGTCGGTGCTCGATAACATGCAGCGCATTCTCAATACCCGCGCCGGTAGCCTCAAACATCTGCCGGATTACGGCCTGCCGGATCTGACCAAAATTCTTCAGGGTATGCCCGGCACCGCCCATGAACTCATCAGCGCGCTCTCTGCCGTATTGCTGAAATATGAGCCACGTCTGAAACGGATCAACGTTGTGATGCTCCCGCAAACCCTTCCCGGCGAGCTGCGCTATGCCATCGACGCCGAGCTGAAAGGCGTGGGGCTGGTGCGCTACGGCACGGCATTTATGCCAGAAGGGCGGGTGCTGATCCGCCACCTCAAACAACAGCAGTTTATGGATAACCGCGCCGCGATCTGAGCGGCCTTCAGGACAGGGATATTATGGACACGTCCACTGAACGTCATCTGAAAACCGGCGGCGATCCGCGCCTGCTGCCGGATTACGCCGCGCTTCGCGAAGAGCTCGGCAAACTCACGCACCCGGCGCGCCCGGATGTGGACTGGCGGCGGGTCGAACAGCTGTCGCTCTCGCTCTTTGAGCGCAATGGTGTCGAGCTGCAAACCGCCGCCTGGTATACGCAGGCGCGTCTACGCTTGTTGGGGTTGCCCGGCCTTAACGAAGGGCTGGCGATCCTCGAGGCGCTCATCTCGCGCCAGTGGGGCAACCTGTGGCCGCAGCCGGTACACGCGCGAATGGAGATTTTAAGCGGCCTCAGCCAGCGTGTGCAGCAGACGCTGCGTACTTTCTCATTGCGTTATGCGGATCTCGGCGCGCTCTATCAGGCGGAGCAGCACCTGACATGTATTATCACGGTACTGGAGCGCCTTGAGCTTAAGCATGTCAGTCAGATGGACGCGCTGCGTCTGCATCTGCAAAACGCAGCGGCGCGACTGGAAAATGACGCGGGGCAGAGTGAAGTGACGCTGAAGGAGCGCGCGGTGACGGTTAACGATCCGCAGACGGATGATGATATCCGCCGGGTGTATGTTCCGGACAGCGTGCCTGCGCCAGACGTGGCATCGGCTCACATGCTAACGCGCCGTAGCCTGAAGCCGTTCATCGCCGGTATGCTCACTATGCTGGTGGCGGGCAGCGCCGTGTTGATGGGCTGGCAGGCGTATCACCGCCCCGATCCAGTGCAGGCGCGGATTGCGGCGTCGCTTCGCGCGTGGCCGCAGATGGCAGACAGTGCCACCATCACACCGGAACAGGCGCGCCAGATTGATCCTGCTCTGGTCCTGACGCAAACGCGCCAGCGTCTGGGGTGGCTGGCAACGCTGCCGCCCGAGCGCAATATCCGTTTTGCCTGTGAGCTGGTGCGCCAGGCGGGCCAACTTTTGCCTCAGCACGCCCAGGTACAGGCGCTAACCCGCGAATGGCGTCAGCAGATGAGCGCCGCGGCGCTGCCGCTGCAAAATCTGGATGGCTGGCGCCGCGGCATGACGCAGCTTGACGAATTGACCGCGCGGCTCAACGCGCTGGATGAGCGGCGCGGGAAATACCTGACCGGCAGTGAGCTTAAAACGATGGTGTTTAATATTCACCAGGCGTTTGCCGCCATGCCGCCAGCAGAAGAGCTGTTGCGTCAGATGGCAGAGCAGCGCCAGCAGGGCGTTGAGCCTGGTGCGCTGCGTCAGGAAACCGCCACCCGGCTTAATCAGCTTCTCTATCGCTATGTGCTGCTGACACCGCAGTCACCCGATACCGCCACGCCATAACGGTTAGTTTCGCTCTCCCTGTAACAGGCAAAAAAAATCCTGCCCACCGGGCAGGAAATAACAGTATCAGGGGATTCACATCGAGCATGTATCTCAGGAGTAATGAGTACATGAATCCAGTGTAGCCAGCCTTGGGGCACCCTTAGTGCATTTGAGAAGATTCTCAATGATACCAGGGCGTTAGCGCCTGACGTACCGCGCTTATCAGACGCTTTTTCCATGGCACCGTCGAGGTGCGGTACTGCAAAAAAAGACTGCCGAGCGCTTTTTCATCGTCAAGCTCCAGCATGGAGAGCTGTGCGTTATCTTTGAGCGTGGCAAACCACGGCCACGGCACTACCGCCAGTAGCGGCGCTTCGCGCAGCGCGCCGGGAAGCTGGGCGTAATCGGTGCCGATAAACCCCAGCCGCCGCGTCAGTCCACTGCGCGCCAGCTGGCGATCCAGCTCGTTTTCTGGCTGTGGCCACGGGTGGCAATAGGCGTGCGGATAGTCGCACAGCCCTGCGAGCGTCAGGCTGTTTTTCCCGGCAAGCGCAGGGCGAAGCGGCGGACCATAAAGAATAACCAGCCGCGTCTGCCCGACGCGCTCATAGTGCAGCGCGCTAAGCTGCTTCTGGTGATCGCCCACTGCCAGCAGCAGATCAATCGAACCATCCACCAGATCGTCACGCCAGGCGCGCCGCTCGAACGCCACGCACTCGACGCTCGCCTGCGCCTGATGCGCTTTTTGCGCAAGAACAGGGGCGAGCAGCGTATTGAGCGCGGGCGGCACCACCACCCGAAAACGCCGCTCGTGCGGCTGCGGCTCGCCGAACATCTCTTCATTCAGCGAAACGAACAGCGGCACCAGTTTATCGCGCAGCGCCTGCGCAAAAGGCGTCGGATGCTGGCGGTTGCCTTCACGGCGAAACAGCGGATCGCCCAGCGCTTCACGCAGGCGCGAGAGTGCGTGGCTCACGGCCGAAGGCGTAATATTGAGCCGCTGCGCCGTCTCGCCGGTCGTACCCGTCTGTAGCATCACATAGAGCACTTTCAGCAGGTTCATATCCAGTTGCAGGATATTCATCAGATGTCATTCCAATTGAGCCGCATTAAAAAGGCGCTGATTATACTGCGTCTCCTTATTCAGGAGATGATAATGAAACCCCGTATCGCAATTTTTTCTTGTCTGATGTCACTGCTCTCTGTACCCGCGCATGCCGCGCTCGACCCCGCCCAGCCGCTCGCCGAGGCACCGCCGTATTCCCTTTTTGAAGCCTGGGCGAAGCCTGTTCAGCCCTTCGCCATCTGGCCTGGCGTCTGGTACGTCGGCACCGAAAACCTCTCGTCGGTGCTGATCACCACACCGCAGGGCCACATCCTGATTGACGCGGGCCTTGATGCCAGCGCGCCGCAAATCAGGCGCAACATTGAAGCGCTCGGTTTTCGCATGGCCGATATTCGCTACATCGCGAACAGCCATGCGCGGCTCGATCAGGCGGGCGGCATCGCGAGGCTTAAAGCGTGGAGCGGCGCGCGCGTTATCGCAAGCCACGCCAACGCAGAGCAGATGGCGCGCGGTGGTAAAGAGGATTTCGCGCTGGGCGACGCGCTGCCGTTCCCGCCAGTGACGGTGGATATTGAGGCGCAGGACGGGCAGCAGTGGCATCTGGGCGGCGTGACGCTTGCGGCCATTTTCACGCCAGGCCATCTTCCGGGAGCGACCTCATGGAAAGTCACACTCGCCGACGGTAAAACGCTTATCTATGCCGACAGCCTCGCGACGCCGGGGTATCCGCTGATTAATAACCGCAACTATCCGACGCTGGTGGAAGATATCCGTCGCAGTTTTGCGCGGCTTGAGGCGCAACAGGTGGATATTTTTCTTGCCAACAAAGGCGAGCGTTTTGGCCTGATGGATAAAATTGCGCGCAAGGCGAGGGGAGAGAATAACGCGTTTATCGACCGGCAAGGATTAGCGCAGTATGTTGCGCAGTCGCGGGCGGCTTTTGAGAAACAGCTGGCAGTGCAGCGCAAGCAACCATAAAAAGAAGCCCTCTGCATACGCAGAGGGCCGAAGCGTCAGACGTTTTTACGTTCGATCGTCTGTTCGCCCCAGAAGAGCGAATCTTTATCGGTTTTCTTAAAGGCGCGGATGAGCACTTCGTCGCTGCCTTCTTCCCAGATTTTCTCGGCCATCACCTCGTCATAATCGGCCACTTCAAAAATCGCTTCGGCGATCTCAGGGGACGTATTACGCAGGCTGGCCCATTCCCCCACGTGATGGGTTTTCGATTCTTGTGTTGGCATGCTTTCCTCCGGTGAAGTGAGTGAGTTAGCCTTTCATTTTGACGGCGAGGCCCGCCACATATTCGCCCTGATAGCGGGCGATCGCCAGTTCTTCCTGGCTTGGCTGGCGTGAACCGTCGCCGCCTGCGATGGTGGTCGCGCCGTAAGGCGTTCCGCCGCGAACCGTGGAAATATCAAACAGCTCCTGCGCCCCGTAACCGATAGGCACAATGATCATTCCATGATGAGCAAGCGTAGTCCATGTGGAGGAGATCGTGTGCTCCTGACCGCCGCCCGTTCCGGTTGAGCTAAACACGCTCGCCAGTTTGCCGTACAGCGCGCCGGAGGCCCACAGGCCGCCGGTCTGGTCAAAGAAGGTGCGCATCTGACCGGACATATTGCCGAAACGGGTCGGGGTTCCGACGATAATCGCGTCGTAATCGGCGAGCTCCTGCGGCGTGGCGACCGGCGCATTTTGCGTTTTACCACCCGCTTTCGCGAAGGCTTCCGCCTGCATAGTTTCCGGCACGCGCTTAATCGTCACTTCCGCGCCCTGAACCTTTTCGACGCCTTCCGCCACTGCGTGCGCCAGCGTTTCGACATGCCCATACATGGAATAATAAAGCACCAGAACTTTCGCCATCAGCCTTGCTCCTGTATCAGTGGTTGCCACAGCCGTTATCGCTGCGCTCATCTATAAAGCATATGCCCCTGATGGCAGAGTGCAAACCGGCAGCTAAAAAATCTTTAAAAATAAGAGTTTATCTATGAATGGGGTGTTTGTAGCATCAGATCACATTTTTTAAGCGCTGAAATTTTTCAATCATAAGAACGTCTTATCAATCGTTCCGTCAGTTTTACGGGCGAAACGCCAGATTGATGTTGCTAAATGTTTCCGAAAAGTGGCGAGGTCGGGCACCCTGGCTAAGCTTTTAATCACGCGGCAACGATAACGGCTCCGGCCAGTGCCGTGAGGTGAAAGAATCCTCTTTTACTGAATGCAGTATGATGTCTAATGATTCACACAATCTGGAGGTCAGAAATGGCAAACCATCGTGGTGGTTCAGGTAATTTCGCAGAAGATCGTGACAGAGCATCAGAAGCAGGTCGTAAAGGTGGCCAGCACAGCGGCGGGAACTTTAAAAATGACCCGCAACGCGCCTCCGAAGCCGGGAAAAAAGGGGGTAAAAACAGTCATGGCGGCGGCCGTAGCTAGCGCCACGCATGACCGTTATTAACCATCCTATGTACGTCAAAGGTTAATAGCACCCCTGACCGCCGGGCATTCCCGGCGGTTTTTTTATGCCTGCGGGGGCGGCTCCTGTGGCGCAAGTACCGGCTCCGGCGTCTGAGCCTGTTTGCGGCTTAACAGCGCATTGAGCGCAATCGCTCCAAAGGTCGCGGTGCCGATGCCGCCAAGCGTAAAGCCGCCTACCGTGAGCGCAAAATCACCCGCGCCCAGCACCAGCGTTACCGCCACCATAATCAGATTGCCGTTCTGGCTCAGATCCACATGGTTCTGCACCCAGATACGCGCGCCCGCGACCGCAATCAGCCCGAAGACCACTATTGACGCGCCGCCGATAACCGGGGCGGGAATAGTGTGGATCAGCGCGCCAAATTTCGGCGAGAAGCCGAGCAGCAGGGCGATGACCGCCGCCGCCACAAAGACCAGCGTTGAGTAGACTTTCGTCACTGCCATCACGCCGATATTCTCCGCATAGGTAGTCACGCCGCTGCCGCCCACCGCGCCGGAAAGCATCGTCGCCAGCCCGTCGCCGACAAACGCGCGCCCCATATACGGGTCCATATTGCGCCCGGTCATGCCCGCGACCGCTTTCAGATGCCCGAGGTTTTCCGCCACCAGAATCACGGCAACCGGCGCAATCAGCATGATGGCCTGCACGTTAAACGTGGGCGCGGCGAAGTGGGGCAGCCCGAACCACGCGGCCTGCGCCACCGGCGTAAAATCCACCGGCTTGCCGAAGCCCAGTACATTGGTGAACAGCGCATACAGCGCCCAGGCGGCGATAAGCCCCATCAGAATCAGCAGCCGCTGCATCATGCCGCGCGTAAACACCGCCACGAGGCCAATACAGAGCACGGTCATTACCGCCATCCAGCCATCAAAGCCGCTGGCGGAGACGCTTTTAACCGCAATCGGCGCGAGATTAAGCCCAATCGCCATCACCACGGCCCCGGTGACGACCGGCGGCATCAGCCGTTCTATCCAGCGCGTGCCCGATTTCATCACCACCACGCCGATAAGCGTATACAACAAGCCACAGGCGATAATCCCGCCCAGCGCCACGCTCATATTCGGGTTCAGTCCCTGGCTGTTAAAGCCGGTCGCGGCGATCACCACCCCCACAAAAGCGGCGCTGGAGCCGAGATAGCTCGGCACCCGCCCGCCGGTAATCACAAAAAACAGCAGCGTGCCGATGCCGGACATCAGAATCGACAAGTTCGGGTCGAGCCCCATTAAAAGCGGCATCAGGACCGTTGCGCCAAACATCGCCACCGCGTGCTGCACGCCCATGACCAGCGTCTGGCCGGCGGAGAGCGTTTCGTCCGGGGCGACCACGCCGCCCGCAGGGCCGGCAGGTTTACGCCAGTGAGGAAACCAGGAATTGGCCATAGGTATCTCCTGTGGAGCTAAGAGGCGAGCCCGCAGACGGGGCGCGAAAGGGCGTGATAACGCCGGTCAAACCAGACCAGCCCGTGCGTATCGTCATTACGTGAGATTTCCAGCACCCGGCACAGCAGCACGTCGTGAGTGGAGACCGGCACCACCTGTTCCACCCGGCAGTCAAAGGAGACCACCGCGCCGTCGAGTTGCGGAGAGCCGGTGACGCCGCGATGCCAGCGGGCGGCGGCGAAGCGCTCTTCCATCGGGGTTTTGCCGCCGAAGAGCCCAGAGAGCGCCTCGTGCCCGGCGGCGAGCGTGTTGACGCACAACTGCCCGTTGGCCTGAAACACCGGCCAGACGGAGGCGTTGCGGTTCAGACACACCAGCAGCGTCGGTGGGCTGTCCGTCACGCTGCACACCGCCGAGGCGGTAAAGCCCGCCATGCCCGCCGGGCCGTCGGTAGTCACAATATTCACCGCCGCGCCGAGGCGGGACATTGCATCGCGAAAAGCCTGTTGTTCACTCATAACCCCTCCTTAAACGATCGCGCAGGCGTCTTCAAAGGCGAGACGCGGCAGGCGCGGATGCAGTTTTTCGGTATCGCCATAGCCGATATTGATAAGCAGATTGCTCTTCCAGGGAGTGCCGCTGAAGAATTCGGCGTCCACCGCCGCGCGGTCAAAGCCGGACATCGGGCCAGTATCGAGCCCCAGCGCCCGGCAGGCCATAATCAGATAACCGGCCTGGAGCGAACTGTTGCGAAACGCGGTCTCCTCAGCCACCGCCGGGCTTGAGGTGAACCAGGCGCGGGCGTCGGCATAGGGAAACAGCGTCGGCAGCGCCTCGTAAAATTCACTGTCCCAGGCGACGATGGCGGTCACCGGTGCCTGCATGGTTTTGTCGACATTGCCGCTGGAGAGCGCGGGTTTCAGGCGGGCTTTAGCCTCCGGCGTGGTGACAAACAGCAGCCGCCCCGGCGAGCAGTTGGCGGAGGTCGGGCCGAGGCGCACCATCTCATAGAGATCGCGCAGCTGCGCGTCGCTGACGGGCGTTTCCCGCCAGGCGCTGTGGGTGCGGGCGTCGGTAAATAACGTGGCGAGCGCGCTGGCGCTCAGAGCTTCGCTCATACGGTCTCCTTGTGGGGCGCGGGCGCAAGTGATGCAAGCCCGGCATAAAGCAGGGAATGGAACGGCTGCGGCGCGGTGACGTTGCAGGCGTGGCCGCCGAAGTCCATCACGTCAAGACGGCTGTGGGGCAACGCCTCGTGCAGCGCCTGCGAACAGGTCCACGGCACCAGCATGTCATCGCGCGCGCAGATAATCTGAACCGGCGTGATAACGCGCGCGGCGCGCTCGCGATAATCGGCGTTTTTCAGCGCCCACAGCCTGCGCAGCAGGTTTTCGGTGCCCTGAAAGTGGGCGTTATGCAGCGCCTCTTCGGCTTCGAGACGTGGCTGATTCTCCTGCGCCCACGACGGCGGGTAGAGAAACAGCGGTTGCGCGGCGATATACGCTGCCGGGCCGCTGTCGAGCAGCAGCCGCTCGCGAGCCTCAAAGCAGCGGCGCGTCCAGGCGTTCAGCGACAGCCAGCCGTTAACGATAACCAGCGCGCTTATCGCCTCCGGAAACGCCAGCGCCAGTTCAAGGCTGACCAGCCCGCCGAGTGCATGACCAACCACCGTATAGCGGCGCACGCCGTGGATTAACAGCGCGCGGTGCAGCTCCTGCGCCATATCGGCGAGCGTATAACCCTCCGGCAGCGTATCGGCGTTATCGCCAGTGCCGCGCTGGTCATAAACCACCACCTGATAATCGCGACTCAGCGCGCTCTGCTGCGCCAGCCAGTAACCGCCAAGCCCGCCGAGGCCTGCAATCATCACCATCACCGGCGCGCCGGGAAAGGGCGCTTCGCTTACACGCAGTTTCATCATGCGCCTCCCGGCTGTCCGATATGGGCGACCGTCGCTATCTCCACCAGCGCCTCCGGTTTCACCAGCCCGCACTGAATACAGAAACGCGCCGGTTTATCGCCGGGGAAAAACTCCGCATAAATCTCGTTAATCGCGGCGTAGTTTTTCCAGTCGGTAATAAAGATCGAGTTGAACGTCACGTCCTCCATCGTCCCGCCCGCCGTTTCGATAACGCGCCGAATCGTCTCCAGCACATGGCGGGTTTGCGCCTTTGGGTCGCCGGGATACACCACATTGTTGGCGCTATCAAAAGGCAGCGTGCCGGAGACATAGACCACGCCGTCTGCGAGCGTGCCGGGCACAAACGGCGCGATGGGCGTGCTGGTGCCGGGCGGAATAATGACCTGTTTTGGCATAACGACTCCTTAGGCGATGCGGGCGAGGGCTTCCGGGGAGAGCGCGTCGCAGAAGCTCTGCACGTCGCTCACCCAGCCGAAAAAGGTTTCGATATTAAACAGCGCGGCCTGCTGGGCGAACGGCGGCCCGGCCTGGTGCGTGGCGTCTTCCAGCACCACGCCGAAATATTCCAGGAAAAAGCCGTCGCGCAGCGTCGATTCCACGCAGACGTTAGTGGCGATGCCGGTAAAGACCAGATGGCGGATATTGCGCGCACGCAGCATGCTATCGAGCGGCGTGTTGAAAAAGCCGCTGTAGCGCGGTTTCGGCAGCACGATATCGCCGGGAAGGGGCGTCAGCTCATCCACCAGCTGATAATCCCAGCCGCCTTTCGCCAGCAGCTTGCCGTGCAGCTCCGGACGGCGGCGCATGGTTTTCAGCGCGTTCGATTTGTGGAAGTTTGGCGAGCCGGGGCCACCCGCTTCGAGATAGTCGCTGTCCCAGCCGTTCTGGAACCAGACGATGGTCATGCCCGCTTCGCGCGCGGCCGCCACGGCGGTTTTGATGTTCTCTATCACCGGCGCGGTGGCCGAGACGTCAAACCCCGCCAGATCCAGATAGCCGCCCTGGCTTGCGTAGGCGTTTTGCATATCCACCACAATCAGCGCGCTCTGTTCCGGCGCGAAGGTGAGCGCCTCGGGGCGCGCCGTCAGTGTTATCGTATTCATCAGGCCACCTCCTGCGTCACGCGCAGATGATCGCGACAGCGCATCAACGGCTGAATATGTTCGCCAAAGGCGTCGATGCCGGTCAGGAAGTCGTCGAACGTCAGCAGCACGCCTTCGGTGCCCGGCACGGCAGCGACTTCATCCAGCATCCGGGCGACGCTCGCGTAAGAGCCGACCAGCGTACCCATATTAATGTTGACCGCCGAGGTCGGGTCCGCCATCTGACGCACGTTGGTATCCGCGCCGGAGCGGGTATCTTTCTGGCTCTGCTCGGTGAGCCACGACAGCGCCTCTTCATCGGCACCGGCTTTGTAGTGCTCCCATTTGGCGCGTGCCGCTTCGTCGGTCTCATCGGCGATCACCATAAAGAGCACGTAAGAGCCCACGTCGCGCCCGGCTTTTTCGGCCGCCGCCTTCATGCGCGCGGCGGTCGGCGCGAACGCGGCGGGCGTGTTGACGCCCTTACCAAAGCAGAAGTTGTAGTCGGCGTGCTGTGCGGAAAACGCCATACCCGCGTCGCTCTGGCCTGCGCAGATCACTTTCATCGGCTGCTGCGGTCGCGGGCTGACGCGGCAGTCGTTCATCGTGAAGTAGTCGCCTTTGAAATCGCTCCGTCCGGTGTCCCAGAGGTCGCGCAGCACATGGACATATTCAGTGAGGTAGTCGTAGCGGCGCGAGAAGTAGTCATCGCCCGGCCACAGGCCCATCTGTTCATATTCTGGCTTCTGCCAGCCAGTCACCAGATTCACGCCAAACCGTCCGCCGGAGATGGAGTCGATAGTTGACGCCATGCGCGCCACAATCGCGGGCGGCAGGGTGAGCGTGGCGGCGGTGGCGTAAATCTGTATACGCGAGGTCACGGCGGCGAGGCCCGCCATTAAGGTGAACGACTCCAGATTGTGATCCCAGAATTCGGTCTTTCCGCCGAAGCCACGCAGTTTGATCATCGAGAGCGCAAAATCGAACTGCTGCTGCTCGGCTTTCTGCACGATGGCTTTATTCAGCTCGAACGTCGGCATGTATTGCGGGGCATGGGTGGAAATCAGCCAGCCGTTATTTCCGATAGGCACAAAGACACCAATTTTCATCACGAACCTCTCTTTTGCAGGTGAAAGAACCGTCGCGTGGCGTTGCATCCTGCACGTCCTGTGCCGCGCTCAGAGAAGGTTTTGCAAAGCGAATGCCAGTTTTGAAAATGTGTTTGTTATCATTGTGTTGATGAAGTGTGGCATTTTTGCGCTTAAAAAAACGGACTGAATGGTCAAAAACGTTGCACAGAAAACAGGCAGCGTTGCGCAATCAAAGTGCAGCGAGGTCGAGCCTGCAGCGCGCTTTTGCTATGCTTGAGCAAAACAAAAAGGAGAGGGCGCATGGCACAAGGCGCGCAAAAAGAGACCGGCAAGCGGTCAAAGGCGGTAGCGGCGAAGAAACAGGCGATACTGGACGCTGGCCTGACGCTGTTTTCCCAGTTTGGCCTGCATGGCACGACGCTTGAACAGGTCGCGGAGCGCTCCGGCGTGTCCAAAACCAATCTGCTCTACTATTTTCCGTCCAAAGAGGCGCTGTATGTCGCGGTGCTGAAACACATTCTGGATATCTGGCTGGCACCACTGCGGGCCTTTCGCGCGGATCTGCAACCGCTTGCGGCCATCAGCGAATACATTCGTTTAAAGCTTGAGGTTTCGCGCGATTTTCCCGAGGCCTCGCGGCTGTTCTGTCTGGAGATGCTGCAGGGCGCGCCGCTCCTGATGGCTGAATTGCAGGGAGATTTAAAAGCGCTGGTGGAAACCAAATCGGCCATCATTACCGGCTGGGTGGCAAGCGGCAAGCTCGCGCCCGTCGATCCACACCATTTGATTTTTATGATCTGGGCCACGACCCAGCACTACGCCGATTTCGCCACCCAGGTGGAAGCGGTCACCGGCGCGACGCTCGCCGACGAGGCGTTTTTTAACCGCACCGTCGAGAATGTCCAGCGGATGATTATTGAAGGTATTCGGGTACGGTGAAGCGTTCGTGTATTATCAAAGAAAAAGGCGCCCGTGGGCGCCTTTCGTGTTTATTAACCGTCAGCCGATGGTCATCAGGCTGGCGTTACCGCCTGCGGCGGCGGTGTTGACGCTAAGCGAACGCTCAAGCCACAGACGCTCCAGCAGCAGGTTAGTTTCCCCGCGTGCGAAGCCCTGCACTGAAACAATCGCGCCGTCGCGCGCGGCCACTTTCTCGCACAGCGCGCGCAGCTGGTCGGAATCGCCGTGGTAAATCACCGCGTCGAAGCGCTGGCTGAACAGCACGTCCGGTTTGGCGAAGTCGATAATCGCGTTCACGGCGGCCGGAAGCTGTTTGGCCAGCGTGCGTTGCAGCGGCTCGTCAACCCACAGTACGCGGCTTCCCGCGCTGGTGGCGGCGGCGAGCTGCACCAGCAGGTCCTGTTCGTTATCCGCAAGGCACAGCACGCGCTCGCGCGGCAGCAGGGTATAGGTGTTGCGCTCGCCGGTCGGGCCTGGCAGGGTGCGCTGCACGCCGCTTTGCGACAGCGCGAGGTAGTGCTCGCACAGCGCTTTGAGTTCCGGGCGGCCTGCGGCCCATTCGGTCAGCGCCTGGTGCGGACGCGTAATCAGCGTTTTGACCTGCGCATCCTGGGCGTAGCGGGCGTCGTGACGCTCAAGCGTCGTCTGCACCGCCGCTTCCGGGCGGCTCGCCAGCAGGCGGTAGAGATAGAGCGGCCCGCCCGCTTTCGGGCCAGTGCCGGAAAGCCCTTCACCACCAAACGGCTGCACGCCGACTACGGCGCCGACCATATTGCGGTTCACATACAGGTTGCCGACGTGCGCGCTGCCGGTCACCTGCGCGATGGTTTCATCGATACGCGTGTGTACGCCAAGCGTCAGGCCGTAACCCGCTTTATTGATCTGCTCAATCAGCCCCGCCAGGTTGTTGCGGTTGTAGCGCACCACGTGCAGCACCGGGCCGAAGACCTCTTTTTTCATCTCATCAAAGCTTTCCAGCTCAATCAGCGTCGGCATGACAAACGTGCCGGTCTGCCATTCACGCGCATCAAGGCTGTTGTCGCGCGCGGCCTGGAAGACTTTGCGGCCTTTGGCGCGCATCGCCTGAATATGGCGCTCGATACCGGCTTTGGCGTCGGCGTCGATAACCGGTCCGATGTCGGTCGTCAGGCGGCCAGGGTTGCCCATCCGGCATTCGGCCATCGCACCTTTCAGCATGGTCAGGGTGTGATCGGCAATCTCTTCCTGGAGGCAGAGCACGCGCAGCGCGGAGCAGCGCTGGCCGGCGCTGTCGAAAGCCGAGGCGACGACATCCACGACCACCTGTTCCGTGAGCGCGGAGGAGTCGACAATCATGGCGTTCAGCCCGCCGGTTTCCGCGATAAGCGGCGTCGGACGGCCCTGCGGGTCAAGACGGTCGGCGATGTTGCGCTGCAACAGCGTCGCCACTTCCGTTGAACCGGTGAACATGACGCCGCGTACGCGCGGATCGCCCGTCAGCTGCGCGCCGACAGTTTCGCCGCGGCCTGGCAGCAGTTGCACCACGCCCTGCGGCACGCCTGCTTCCAGCAGGATCTGAATGCCCTGAGCGGCGATAAGCGGCGTCTGCTCCGCCGGTTTCGCCAGCACGCTGTTGCCTGCGGCAAGCGCGGCGGCCACCTGGCCGGTAAAGATAGCCAGCGGGAAGTTCCACGGGCTGATACAGACCACCGGACCGAGCGGGCGATGGGTTTCGTTATCGAAATCATCACGCACCTGGCCTGCGTAGTAGCGCAGGAAGTCGACCGCCTCGCGCACTTCGGCGATGGCGTTAGCGAAGGTTTTACCCGCTTCGCGCACCAGAATGCCAATCAGCGTCTGGGTCTGGTCTTCCATCAGCACGGCGGCGCGCTCAAGAATGGCGGCGCGCTCCTGCGGCGGCGTGGCGAACCAGATAGGCGCGTTGTTCACCGCGCTTTCCAGCGCCTGCGCCACTTCCGCTTCGGTGGCTTCACGGGCGTAACCGACGATATCACGCGGCTCGGCGGGGTTAATCACCGGTGCCAGCTCGCCGTCGTCCACGGCGTTTTCCAGCATCGGCAGCGCGCGCCATTTTTGCAGCGCGCTGTTGAGCAGCGACGAGGAGAGCGACGCCAGGCGGTGTTCGTTCGCCAGATCAAGCCCGGCGGAGTTAACGCGCCCTTCGCCGTAAAGATCCTGCGGTAACGGGATTTTCGGGTGCGGCAGACCGACGCGGCCTTCCTGCGCCGCCAGCTGTTCGACTGCGCTGACCGGGTCGGCCACCAGATCGTCAAGCGACAGCGTGTTATCGGCGATGCGGTTCACAAACGACGTGTTGGCACCGTTTTCCAGCAGGCGACGCACCAGGTAGGCCAGCAGCGTCTCATGGGTGCCGACCGGCGCGTAAATACGGCACGGACGGTTCAGTTTGCCATCGCTGATTTTACCAACCACCTGCTCATAGAGCGGCTCGCCCATGCCGTGCAGGCACTGGAATTCATACTGGCCAGGGTAGTAGTTCTGGCCCGCCAGATTGTAGATGGCCGCCAGCGTATGGGCGTTGTGGGTGGCGAACTGCGGGTAGATAAGGTTCGGCACCGCCAGCAGTTTCTTCGCGCAGGCGAGGTAAGAGATATCGGTGTAAACCTTGCGGGTGTAAACCGGGTAGCCCTCAAGGCCTTCCATCTGGGCGCGCTTAATTTCGCTGTCCCAGTAAGCGCCTTTCACCAGACGGATCATCAGACGACGACGGCTGCGGGTGGCGAGATCGATCAGATAATCGATAACGAACGGGCAGCGCTTCTGGTACGCCTGAATCACAAACCCGATGCCGTTCCAGCCTGCCAGCTCCGGCTCGAAGCAGAGTTTTTCCAGCAGATCGAGGGAGATCTCCAGGCGGTCGGCCTCTTCGGCGTCGATATTAATGCCGATGTCATACTGGCGCGCCAGCAGCGTCAGGGATTTCAGGCGCGGGTAGAGCTCTTCCATCACGCGGTCGTACTGCGCGCGGCTGTAGCGCGGGTGCAGGGCGGAGAGCTTAATTGAAATGCCTGGCCCTTCATAAATGCCGCGCCCGTTCGAGGCTTTACCGATAGCGTGAATAGCCTGCTGGTAAGAGACCATATAAGCCTGCGCGTCGGCGGCGGTGAGCGCCGCTTCGCCCAGCATATCGTAGGAGTAACGGAAGCCTTTCTCTTCAAGCTTGCGCGCGTTGGCCAGCGCCTCGGCGATGGTTTCGCCGGTGACAAACTGCTCGCCCATAAGCCGCATCGCCATGTCCACGCCTTTACGGATAAGCGGCTCGCCGCTCTTGCCAATAATGCGGTTGAGCGAGCGCGACAGGCTGGCTTCGTTGTGCGTCGAGACCAGACGGCCCGTAAACAGCAGGCCCCAGGTGGCGGCGTTGACAAACAGCGACGGGCTGCGGCCAATGTGCGACTGCCAGTTGCCGTTGCTGATTTTGTCGCGGATCAGCGCATCACGCGTGGCTTTATCCGGGATACGCAGCAGCGCTTCGGCAAGGCACATCAGCGCCACGCCTTCCTGCGAGGAGAGCGAAAACTCCTGTAACAGGCTCTGCACCATACCGGCGCGGCCGGAGGCGGTTTTCTGGTTGCGCAGCTTCTCGGCGAGGCTCCAGGCAAGCTGGTGGGTTTTCTCGGCGACCGGCTGCGGCAGACGGGCCTGCTCCAGCAACATCGGCACCGCGTCGGTTTCCGCGCGACGCCAGGCGGCGGTGATGGCCGCACGGCTGACGGACTGCGGCTGGATCTGTTCAGCAAATTCAAGGAACGGCTGGTGAGTGTCTTCCACTGGCGCTGGTACTTCATCGCTTTCGTTCGCCGCGCCCGCCAGCAGCGCAGGCAGCTCCGGCAGGCCGTCGCTGTTCTCCAGCTGTTCCAGATAATTAAAGATGGCCTGTTTAATCAGCCAGTGCGGCGTGCGGTCGATTTTCGTCGCGGCGGATTTAATGCGCTCGCGGGTGGCGTCGTCCAGCTTGACCCCCATCGTGGTGGTGCCCATGCCCTTACTCCTGTGTCTCGGTCTGTATAAAAAAAGGCGAATGATCGGCAATATCTATCATGTTGCAACTTTGTGCAACCTTGTTAAATGTGACCTCGCCAGCAAGCTTAAAAATGAATGAAATGTTAAATATGAAATTGCTATGACGCACCGAAGAAAGGGCGGTTATAAGCTCAGAATCCGGGCCTGGTTAACATTTTTAACAGGTGCAACCGACAAAAGCGTGAGCGAGTGCAACCTCTCAAAAAATGTACAGGTTTCACAGATGCAAAACATGTAAATGGTGTGTTAAATCGATTGTGAATAAAAAACGCTTCCGGCAGGATACTGCCGCCACACGACATGACAATAACGCCACCGCTACGTTCCGGCGGTGATAAACGGGGCGACCCGGCCATAACGCGGAGAAGTGAAATGACGACGAGTACACCGATGCTGGTGACTTTCATTATTTATATTTTGGGGATGATACTGATTGGGTTTATTGCGTGGCGCTCCACCAAAAACTTTGATGACTACATTCTCGGCGGGCGCAGTCTCGGGAGCGTGGTGACCGCGCTCTCTGCGGGCGCGTCGGATATGTCTGGCTGGCTGCTGATGGGCCTGCCGGGCGCGGTATTTCTCTCCGGGATCTCCGAAAGCTGGATCGCCATCGGTCTGACGCTGGGCGCCTGGATCAACTGGAAGCTGGTGGCGGGGCGCCTGCGCGTTCACACCGAGCACAACAATAACGCCCTGACGTTACCGGATTATTTCACCGGCCGTTTTGAAGATAAGAGCCGTCTGCTGCGGATCATTTCGGCGCTGGTGATTTTGCTGTTCTTCACCATCTACTGCGCCTCAGGCATCGTGGCGGGGGCGCGCCTGTTCGAAAGCACCTTCGGCATGAGCTATGAAACCGCGCTCTGGGCGGGTGCCGCGGCGACGATTCTTTACACCTTTATCGGCGGGTTCCTGGCGGTGAGCTGGACCGATACCGTGCAGGCGAGCCTGATGATTTTCGCGCTTATCCTGACGCCGGTGATTGTGATATTCGCGGTCGGCGGGCTGGACGATTCGCTGGCGGTTATCAAGCAGAAGAGCATTGAAAATATCGATATGCTCAAGGGCCTGAACCTGGTGGCGATTATCTCGCTGATGGGCTGGGGACTGGGCTATTTCGGCCAGCCGCACATTCTGGCGCGCTTTATGGCGGCGGATTCTCACCACACCATCGTCAACGCGCGTCGCATCTCCATGACCTGGATGATCCTGTGCCTCGCGGGCGCAGTGGCCGTTGGTTTCTTCGGCATCGCCTACTTTAACGAGCATCCTGACCAGGCGGCCGCGGTGAACCAGAACGGCGAGCGCGTGTTTATTGAACTGGCGCAGATCCTCTTTAACCCGTGGATTGCCGGTATCCTGCTGTCGGCAATTCTGGCGGCGGTGATGTCAACGCTGAGCTGCCAGCTGCTGGTCTGCTCCAGCGCCATTACCGAAGACCTCTACAAAGCGTTCCTGCGTAAAGGCGCGAGCCAGAAAGAGCTGGTGTGGGTCGGGCGTATGATGGTGCTGGTGGTGGCGCTGGTCGCCATTGCGCTGGCGGCGAACCCGGAAAACCGCGTGCTGGGCCTGGTGAGCTACGCGTGGGCGGGCTTTGGCGCGGCCTTCGGCCCGGTGGTGCTGTTCTCGGTGATGTGGTCGCGCATGACGCGCAACGGCGCGCTGGCGGGCATGATCATCGGCGCGGTGACGGTTATCGTCTGGAAACAGTTCGCGTGGTTTAACCTTTACGAAATCATTCCGGGCTTTATCTTTGCAAGCCTCGGTATCGTGGTGGTGAGCCTGATGGGCAAAGCGCCGTCGGCCTCCATGCAGGCGCGCTTTGAAAAAGCGGACGAGGAGTATCACACGCCTGCGCCGTCTAAGCTTCGCGCCAGCTAAGCGTCTTAACAAACCCGCCGCCCGGCGGGTTTTTTCTTTTTCATCAATCCGGTAGCTTGCCAGACGCCGTGATTTACGCTGTTATCGTCGCGTTCACCCATAACAAAAAGGACAGGATGATGGCGATTCGCAAGGTTATTGTTTCACTCGCGCTGGCGGCGACGCTCGCCGGTTGCGCACCGCACGCGCCAGAACAGGCGCCGCGCTGCGCGGCGCAAAACCGCATGACGCAAACCACGTTGTACTTTGGCCTCAACCGGCCCTCCGGCCCGGCAATTACCGCAGACGAGTGGCAGCGTTTTGTGGATAAAGACGTCACGCCGCGCTTTCGCGACGGGCTGACGGTGTTTGACGCGCGCGGGCAGTGGCTCGGTAACGATGGCAAGGTGGCGCGCGAGCCGAGCAAGGCGCTGATGCTGATTCACGCGAATGACAGCGCGAGCGAGAAGGGGATTGAAGCCCTGCGCGGAATTTATAAATCGCGCTTTGCGCAGGAGTCGGTCATGCGCGTCGATGAGAGCGTGTGCGTGCAGTTCTGAAACAGGCGGGGGAGACCCCGCCTTAATTTTTACAGCACCAGCCCGGCGAAGGCCGCGGAGAGTAAACTCACCAGCGTCGCGCCATAGACCAGACGCAGGCCAAAGCGCGACACCGCGTTGCCCTGCGGCTCGTTCAGGCCCTTAATCGCCCCCGCCACAATGCCGATGGACGCGAAGTTGGCAAACGACACCAGGAAGACCGACAGAATACCGAGACCGCGCGGGGAGAGCGTCGCGGCAATTTTTTGCAGCTCGATCATCGCCACGAACTCATTGGCGACCAGCTTGGTGGCCATAATGCCGCCCGCCGTCAGGGCATCCTGCGCCGGAATCCCGATAAGCCAGGCGAGCGGGTAAAACACGTACCCCAGCAGTTGCTGGAAGCTCTGACCGAACAGCGTCAGGAACAGCGCATTCACCGCGCTGATAATGGCGATAAAGCCAATCAGCATCGCGAGAATAATCATCGCCACCTTAAAGCCCGCCAGAATGTACTCGCCGAGCATTTCGAAAAAGCTTTGTGATTCATGCAGCTTTTCAAGCTTCACTTCCGGCTCATCCTGCGGGCGCGTCGGGTTGATAACCGAGAGAATAATGAACGTGCTGAAGAGGTTAAGCACCAGCGCCGCCACCACATATTTCGCCTCTATCATCGACATATACGCGCCAACGATGGAGAGCGAAACGGTGGACATGGCGGTCGCCGCCATTGTGAACAGCCGACGCGAGGAGAGATCCGCCAGCACGCCTTTATAGGCGATAAAGTTTTCCGACTGGCCGAGGATCAGTGAACTGACAGCGTTAAAGGATTCCAGCTTACCCATGCCGTTAACTTTCGACAGCAGCGTACCGATGACGCGGATAAAAATTGGCAGAATGCGCCAGTGTTGCAGAATACCGATGAGCGCGGAGATAAACACGATAGGGCAGAGCACGCCGAGAAAGACAAACGCGAGACCTTTCTGGCTCATGCCGCCGAAGACAAAATCGGTACCCTGGGCGGCGAAGTGCAGCAGCGAGGAGAACGCGCCGGCAATCGACTGGATAACCAGCAGCCCGGCCTGCGCATGCAGGAAGAACCAGGCGAGCGCCGCTTCAATCACAATCAGCTGAAGAATATAACGCAGGCGGATCTTTTTACGGTCAAAGCTTGCGAGCCACGCGAGCAGGAGGATCGCCACCACGGCGAAAATAAAATGCAGTATGGTTGTCATAGTTACGCAGGTGTCTGAAAGAAAAATAGTTAGCCACATAAAAACGGGCCGGTAAACAGCGCGCTAAGCATAATTTCCCGCATCGTTATCTGGCAAATAGAATAAGAAAAAGCGATGGCTGGCTATTTTTCAGGTGAATGTTTTCAGAGGGCGGTGGAAAGAGAAAACGCGGCGCCGGGCCAGCTGATTTCGCTTATGGTTTCATTATGTGACTACTCAACTTCGCAACTTTTACACTTCGTCATACTTATCCCCACATTTCGCTTGTTTTTCTTTTGGCGGTAATGATAATCACTTTCACTCCCGTTTACGTTTCTTTGCATCAGTTGACCTGATTTCACACTTACAGGTGCCCGAATGTTTGTTCCTTTTCTGATTATGCTGCGTGAAGGCCTTGAAGCAGCGCTCATCGTCAGCCTTATCGCGAGCTATCTTAAACGCACCCAGCGCGGCAACTGGCTTGGCGTAATGTGGGCAGGTGTGTTTCTCGCCGCCGCGCTCTGCCTGGGCCTCGGTATTTTTATCAATGAAACCACCGGCGAGTTCCCGCAAAAAGAGCAGGAGCTGTTTGAAGGGCTTGTGGCGACGGTGGCCGTCGTGATCCTCACCTGGATGGTGTTCTGGATGCGTAAAGTCTCCCGCAACGTGAAAGGCGAACTGGAACAGGCCGTGGATCGCGCGCTGAAGCGCCCTGGCGGACACGGCTGGGCGCTCATAATGATGGTGTTTTTTGCGGTCGCGCGCGAGGGTCTGGAATCGGTCTTCTTCCTGCTGGCCGCGTTTGGCCAGGATGTCGGCGTCTGGCCGCCGCTCGGCGCGATGCTGGGCCTGGCGACCGCCGTGGTGCTCGGTTTTCTGCTCTACTGGGGCGGCATTCGTCTTAATCTCGGCGCGTTTTTCCGCTGGACCAGCCTCTTTATTCTGCTCGTTGCCGCCGGGCTCGCGGCGGGTGCTATTCGCGCGTTTCATGAAGCCGGACTGTGGAATCACTTCCAGGCCGTGGCGTTTGATTTCAGCAATGTGCTCTCCACGCATTCGCTCACCGGCACGCTGCTGGAAGGCATTTTCGGCTACCAGGAAGCGCCGACCGTCAGCGAAGTGGCGGTATGGTTTATCTATCTGATCCCGGCGCTGGCGTTTTATGCGCTGCCAGCGCGCGCCGGTGCGCGCGTCTCCGGGAACGCCTGATTTTTTGCCGCGCCCGTGCGTGGCTTAGTTACAACATACTTTTAGAGGGATGGTCATGACGAAACAACTTCGCCGTAGCGCGCTTTCCGTGACGCTGCTGGCGCTTATCAGCTCCGCCTTTGCCGCCCGCGCGGCGGATATTCCGCAGGTGAAAGTCACCGTAAACGACAAACAGTGCGAGCCGATGACGCTCACGGTGAATGCCGGTAAAACCCAGTTCATTATTCTGAACCACAGCCAGAAAGCGCTGGAGTGGGAAATCCTCAAAGGCGTGATGGTCGTTGAAGAGCGTGAAAACATCGCGCCAGGCTTTAGCCAGAAGATGACCGCTAACCTGGAGCCGGGCGAATATGACATGACCTGCGGACTGCTGAGCAACCCGAAAGGCAAGCTTATCGTCAAAGCCGCCGGTGGTGAAAAAGCGGCGGCGAAGAGCGATCTGCTGTCGCTGGAAGGCGCCGTGACCGAGTATAAAACCTGGGTAAGCGCCGAAACCGCCGCGCTGGTTTCCGGCACCAAAGCCTTTACCGACGCGGTAAAAGCAGGCGATATCGCCAAAGCGAAATCCCTCTACGCGCCCACTCGCCAGCACTATGAGCGCATTGAGCCTATCGCCGAACTGTTCTCCGATCTCGACGGCAGCATCGACGCCCGCGAAGACGATTACGAGCAGAAAGCGGCCGACCCGAAATTCACCGGCTTCCACCGTCTGGAAAAAGCGCTGTTTGGCGATAACAGCGTCAAAGGCATGGCGCAGTATGCCGACAAGCTCAACAGCGACGTGCTGGAGCTGCAAAAACGCATCAGCGAACTCGCGTTCCCGCCGGGCAAAGTCGTGGGCGGCGCGGCGTGCCTTATCGAAGAAGTGGCGGCCAGCAAAATCAGCGGTGAAGAAGATCGCTACAGCCACACCGACCTGTGGGATTTCCAGGCCAATATCGATGGCGCGCAGAAAATCGTGAATCTGCTGCGTCCGCAACTGCAAAAAGAGAACGCGCCGCTGCTCGCGAAAGTGGACGCGAACTTTAAAAAAGTGGATGCCATTCTTGCGAAATATCGCACCAAAGAGGGCTTTGAGACTTATGACAAGCTGACCGACGCTGACCGCAACGCGCTGAAAGGGCCGATTACCTCGCTTGCTGAAGATCTCTCGTTACTGCGTGGCGTGCTCGGACTGGACTAAGCGTGATGCAAGAACATGATACTCACGGCGTGCCGCAACCGGCGCGCCGCCGTCTGCTGAAAGGGCTGGGTGCGCTGACCGGCGCGCTCGCGGTCACCGGCGGTTGTCCGGTGGCGCATGGCGCGCAGCCGCACAGTGCGCCCGGCACGCTGCCTCCGGATGCGCGTCAGGAGACGCAGCCGTTTTACGGCGCGCATCAGGCAGGCGTGCTGACGCCGCAGCAGGCGTCGATGATGCTGGTGGCCTTCGATGTGCTGGCGGGAAATAAAGCCGATCTCGAACGGCTGTTTCGTTTGCTCACCGACCGCATCGCGTTTTTAACCGCGGGCGGCCCGGCGCCGCAGACGCCGAACCCGCGTCTGCCGCCGATGGATTCCGGTATTCTGGGGCCGGTGATTGCGCCGGATAACCTGACGATCACCGTGTCGCTGGGGCGTTCTTTATTTGACGATCGCTACGGCCTTGCGCCGCAGATGCCGAAAAAGCTGCAAAAGATGGAGCGTTTCCCGAACGATTCACTGGACGCGGCGCTGTGTCACGGCGATCTGCTGCTGCAAATCTGCGCCAATACCCAGGATACGGTGATCCATGCGCTGCGCGATATTATTAAGCACACGCCGGATCTGCTGAGCGTGCGCTGGAAGCGTGAAGGGTTTATCTCCGATCACGCGGCGCGCAGCCGTGGCCAAGAGACGCCGGTGAATTTGCTTGGCTTTAAAGACGGCACCGCGAACCCCGATACGCGTAATACCGCGTTAATGGACAGCGTGGTATGGGTAACGCCGGAGCAGGGCGAGCCCGCGTGGGCGGTGGGCGGCAGCTATCAGGCCGTGCGTATTATCCAGTTCCACGTGGAGTTCTGGGACCGCACGCCGCTCAAAGAACAGCAGACGATCTTCGGGCGCGACAAGCAGACCGGCGCGCCGCTCGGCATGCAGCATGAGCATGACGTGCCGGACTACAGTAAAGATCCTGACGGTAACGTGATTGCGCTCGACAGCCACATCCGGCTCGCGAACCCGCGCACACCCGAGACGCAGTCCAGCCTGATGGTGCGCCGCGGCTACAGCTATTCGCTCGGCGTGACCAACGCAGGCCAGCTCGACATGGGCCTGCTGTTTGTCTGCTACCAGCACGATCTCGAAAAGGGATTTTTGACGGTGCAGAAGCGGCTTAACGGCGAGGCGCTGGAGGAGTACGTGAAACCCATCGGCGGCGGTTATTTCTTTGTGCTGCCGGGGGTGGCGGATAAATCCCGCTTCCTGGCCGACGGCCTGCTGAAAGCCTGACGAAGCCCCGCCATAACGGCGGGGGTTTTGTTTTCATTTGCTAACAATTTTCGCGCGGATGTGGCAGAGCATTTTCGCGGCGGCTATTCTGTTGATACATTTCTGTAATATTTTTCTGTCATAAAAGATGCATCAGACGTTCAGTCTCAAAAGTTATCTTTTAGTAAATATTATGTTGCAAAGTTGATAATTTTTGTTGTACTTAAAGTGTTAGCGGTAGTTCCCCTCTGTGGCAGCAGTAGCACGATGGAGATCGCGAATGGTAGCGTCCAGAACTGGACTTAAACGGAAAACAACCCGCACCACCCGGCGCGGAGGAGCCTCCTCCGGCAGCGTTATCTCCCCCCCCTCAGAAACGTTCAAAGCTTCTCACCCTGTTCCAGACGATGCGGTAAGCGGTGCGCGTAGCCGTACTACCGCGTCTTTTCGACCGGCAATCTATGGCTTAAAAGGAAGCCAAACCTCAAATGTTTGTGCGCATAATCGCGTCCATCAGCAGGACGCGGCTCATGTAAACCAACTTAACAAGGTGCCATCCATGGGAAGACAGAAAGCAGTGATCAAAGCTCGTCGTGAAGCAAGACGCGTTCTCAGACGAGATTCACGCAGCCACCGGCAGCGTGAAGAGGAATCGGTCACCACGCTTGTGCAAATGAGTGGCGTTGAAGCAATCGGCATGGCGCGGGACAGCCGCGATAACGCGCCGATTGTCGCTCGTACCGACGCTCAGGCGCATTATCTTGAGGCTATTGAGAGCAAACAGCTGATATTCGCCACCGGCGAAGCCGGATGCGGCAAAACGTTTATCAGCGCGGCGAAAGCTGCTGAGGCCCTGATTCATAAGGATGTCGACAGGATAATTGTCACCCGCCCGGTTCTGCAGGCCGATGAAGATCTCGGCTTCCTGCCCGGCGATATCTCTGAGAAGTTCGCCCCGTATTTCCGCCCGGTGTATGACGTGCTGGTGCGCCGTCTTGGTGCTTCCTTCATGCAATATTGCCTGCGCCCGGAAATCGGGAAAGTTGAGATTGCGCCGTTCGCCTATATGCGCGGACGTACCTTTGAGAACGCCGTCGTGATTCTGGACGAGGCCCAGAACGTGACAGCCGCGCAGATGAAGATGTTTTTAACCCGCCTCGGGGAGAACGTGACCGTGATAGTCAATGGCGACATCACCCAGTGCGATTTGCCGGCGGGCGTGCAGTCCGGCCTGAGCGACGCGCTGGCGCGTTTTGAGGAAGATGAGATGATTGGCATCGTGCGGTTCGGTAAAGCCGATTGCGTACGCTCCGCGCTCTGCCAGCGAACGCTTAACGCGTACGATTAAGCTCGCCTGATATCACCATGTAAAAGCCCAACGTGTGTTGGGCTTTTTTTATCTTTGCGGTTTCTTTGCGGCCGGAAGGTGGGTGCGCTTACGCTGACCCACCCTACGAAAACGTTTATGGCAGTTTTGTAGGGCAGGTAAGCGGAGCGCACCTGCCGTTTTTCTGGCGCGATATAAAAACAAAAAAGCCTGAGGGTTAGCTCAGGCTCTTTCTTTGAATATGGCGGTGAGGGAGGGATTGATTCGGCCCGTTGGGCCTCACCCTGCGGGCAGTCAGCTCGCGTGGCTCGCAGACTGTCCCCCTGGCTGCGCCAGTGGTCGAACCCTGGTCGAGGCTTCTCATCCCTCCCGGAGCGGCGCGATATAAAAACAAAAAAGCCTGAGGGTTAGCTCAGGCTCTTTCTTTGAATATGGCGGTGAGGGAG
>ERZ1108166.163-NODE-163-length-80923-cov-18.024695_pt1 | contig 80923 bp, 76 predicted proteins | sample MGYA00403702_ERZ1108166 | MGnify/ENA primary metagenome ERZ1108166 (study PRJEB35170, sample SAMEA104062401) | human gut metagenome | biome: human gut; feature: human-associated habitat; material: faeces | place: Denmark | collected 2012-05-01 ...
CGAGCTCTCCGTCGAGGAGGTTTCCTTCGATTAGCTTGCTAAATTATCATTTATCCGTCGATTGAGTCTGATCTTATTATCGAGAGAAGATAATATAGCTACAACTTTTTTCTGCACATCTATTGCGGGGATATTTACAGGCCATTGCATAATCTGTTTTTTGTCCCCTCGAGGCATTTTACACCCTTTTGCTCCCGACATTACGTAATCGAAAAACGCTTGCTGGCTCAACAGATAGTATAAATATTTGCTATCTGTATTTTCTTTTGCACGAATACACAAGACATCCGCAGAGCACCCACCGCACCTATCAGCACACCATATTTTTTGGAAATATGGCCGAATATTAGAGATCAAAATATCTCCAATTTTATATTCAATTGTAGTTCCAGGCGGTATTATTGTAGATTCACTTATACCACCTTTATTGGGTAACATATTTTCCGTAGAGATATAATTCATACTACTCGTTGTGCGATTATTTACATAGTCACATACATGTTCTAATTCACATACATTTTTTAAGTCATTAAGAATTAAGCCCATATTTGCTACAATTTATACCCAATACTACCTAACTGTTTTTTGATCTCTGCCTCCAGCTCGTGCGACTTTTCAAATAGTCCAGAAAGCTCGCCCGTCAAGCGTGTCATTTTCTCCTCAAACGGTTCGGTGTCCTCCTCTTGCGCAGCAATGCCCACATAGCGACCGGGCGTGAGAATAAAATCCTGCTTGGCAATTTCTGCGACAGAGGTAACCGCACAAAATCCTTTTTCATTCTCCAATTTTCCAGCAACATAAGCATTATAGGTGTCGGCAATGCGCTGAATATCGCCGCGCTTTGTCGGATCGACCGTGTCACTATCGGTCAATTCGCGCAATTTGCGCGTTACCATTGTACCTAAGTTACGAGCGTCAATAAAAAGGGTTTTGCCCTTTTGTTTCTTATCCTTGTTGAAAAACCAGATTGACACCGGAATCTGCGTTGTGTAAAACAATTGCGGCGGCATGGCTACGATACAATCAACCAAATCCGCTTCGACCAATCGTCGCCGGATTTCGCCCTCACCGCCACTCTGGCTCGACAGCGAGCCGTTGGCCAGCACAACGCCCGCACGTCCCGTCGGGGCAAGGTGGTGGATGATATGCTGAATCCACGCAAAGTTGGCATTGCCGTTGGGCGGCGTACCATATTTCCAACGCACATCATCCGCCAGCTTATCCGCCCCCCAATCGCTCAAATTGAACGGTGGATTGGCCATCACGAAATCGGCCTTCAGAGTTGGATGGCAATCATTGAAAAAGGTATCCGCATTATATCGACCGAGATCGGCCTCAATACCGCGAATCGCCAAGTTCATCTGCGCCATTTTCCATGTCGTAGGATTGGAATCCTGACCATAAACCGATATATTATTGATATTTCCAGAGTGACTCTCGATGAATTGTGCAGACTGTACAAACATACCACCCGAACCGCAGCAAGGATCGTAAACACGACCTTTATAAGGTTGTAATACGTTCACCAACGTCTTAACGATACAAGCCGGAGTATAAAACTCACCTGCCAATTTTCCTTCTGCCTCAGCAAACTTCGAAAGACAATATTCGTAAGCACGACCCAAAATATCTTTCGAATCGCCGTGCTCATGCATCCGAATATTTGTAAACAAATCGACAACTTCACCCAAACGGCGTTTGTCGAGCTCGGGACGCGCGAAGTTTTTCGGAAGAATATCTTTCAACCGCTTATTTTCCTTCTCAATCGCCCGCATCGCATTATCGATGATCGTTCCAATTTCGGGAGAGTGTGCATGAATGGCAATAGCTTCCCAACGGGCTTCTGCCGGAACATAAAACACATTCTCAGCCGTATATTCATCCTTGTCTTCCTCAAAGCCCTCCCCTTCGGCAACAAGCTGTTGATATTTAGCTTCGAATTTGTCCGAGATGTATTTCAGGAAAATAAGTCCCAATACAACGGATTTGTATTCCGATGCATCAATATTTCCGCGCATCTTATCCGCCGCCTTCCATATTTCCTTTTCAAAGCCGATGTCGGCTGTATTCATCGCTGCCATTGTATAGAATATTTTAGGTAAAGGTACAAAATCTTCCCATTTTTTTCGCTTTCCCGCAAAGGAATAAACCTTAGAAACAGTATCCGCAAGGCTCGCATAGCGATTTGCAGGACCTTGCGGATATTGTTTTCTCAACTAAATTTTAGGGGGGGGGTACAGCTTAGTTGTTCTTATTCAATAAAAACGCATTTTTCTTGTCAAATCCCCACTCATAAATGTATTCGGCACCTTCAATCCGGATAATGAACACGGCACGCTCTCCTTTAATCCATGCTACATGAACAAATCCGGATACGGATTCTCCGGGATATATCGTGTTTTTCTTCAAATATCCCAGCTTTTTGACCTGTTGTTCGTCCTGCAAGGCCTGACCGAAATCAGCGATCCGCTGCTGTGAGGCCATGTTGGCCTGATAGGCCGCAGAGGGATTATAAGTCGTAGTCGTATAAGACGAATAACCGCCGTAGCTGCTGTAACCGGTCGTCGTGGAGGTCGAATACCCTGCGCCGGCAGAAGCCATTCCTTCGCTGACACCCATCAAAACAGCGGCCCAGGTCTGCGACCGGTTCACTTTCTTCAGATAGCTATCGCAAGACCAGACCTGCAGATCGGTGGCGACATCGTGTTCGTCTACGGAATAGGCCGTCATATCGGTCTCCGGATTGAATTCGACCGGCGTCAATGAATTATTGGAGATAATCAGATCGACCCGGTGCCACTTGCCGTAATCCCGGACGATGGCATCCGTCAAGGCGATCGTCAATCCGTTTTTGAAATAGACCTCCCAGGGCACACCGTCCCGATAATCGACCGAACGCTCCGTTATGACCGGAGATTCCCATACCGGCATGTCGTCCGCAATGCGGAATTTAAGCGTGTTCCCGCTGCCGTCCGCCAGCAAATAATAATCATGAACCGGCAGCCCTGCACGATATTCCACCATTCGGCAGGAGCCGTCTCCGTTGTATGCCTCGTACATCCCGGACAATTCGCCGCCGGCATACGACGCACGTGTTTTCAACGTTCCATTCTCGTCGTATTGCCGATATTCGCCTTCCAACAATCCTTCCGAATAATATGATTTTTCCGACATGCGACCATTCTTGAAATAGGAAACAACATCTCCGTCAAACACCGTCCGGCGATCATCAAGCGTATCGATTGTCTGAAAACGCCCTTCTCTCCGCAATTCTCCCGAAATATAAAAATCCTTGAACATTTTGAGCCCCGCCGCATCCGCAGGATAAAGCGCCAGTCGATAATAATCGGCAAAAACCGGATTTCGCACCGTCATCCCCGAACGGCTATAGTAGAGTGTATCTATCCGCTCCTGCGACAAAGCACCTTTGCCTACCACTAGCAACAATACAAACAATAAAACTCGGTTCATAAAATGACTAGGCTTCATAGGTTTCATCACTTTTCCGATATCCGACACGCTGTTATCGTGTCAATTGTTCTTATTGATCAGATTCACCACAACCTTCGTCATCACGTCTTTTTCCTCCGTGCGGCTCTCGGCAATCATCAGCGTCAGGGCGACCAGTGTATTGTTATCCAAAAGGCGCGAACCGTCAGCACGGTAAAGAATCCGATTGTTTTCCAAGAACCAAAGGAACAGGAAAGCGGCGATACGCTTGTTACCGTCGCTGAACGAATGGTTTTTAACCGTCAGATAGAGCAGATTAGCCGCCTTCTCCTCAACGCTCGGATAGAGGTCCCGCCCGCCGAAAGTCTGGTAAATTGCGCCCATCGTGCTTTTGAACGACTCGTCCTTCTCGTGGGCGAACAGCTCGCTGCCTCCGAACTTGTCGCGTAACACCTGTAACGCCTCCATCGCATTTTCATAGGTCGCATGAAACGGCTCCTCGGTCGTAGTAGCCGACACTTCCAACTGCTGATAATCGTAGCGGTCGAGCGTATCGAGACCGTAAGTATAGTCCGTAATCACGCGCAGCAACCCGATTGCCTCGGATTTCGTAACATCCTTTGCCGACAACACGTTCGAGAGCAGATGAACGGTTTGTTTCAGCTCCTCCAACTGCTCGGCCTTGGCCTGGCTATTGACTGCATAGCCTTTTATTAGATACTCTTTCAGGACCTTATTTGCCCAGATACGAAATTGAGTGGCATTTTTGGAATTGACGCGATAGCCCACCGATAGAATCATATCGAGGTTATAAAATGGAATCATACGTCGCACTTGCCGTTGCCCCTCATGCTGAACATGTGCAATTTTTGCACATGTTACGTCCCGCTCCAATTCGGACGACTTATAAATGTTGTTGACATGTCTGACAATAACCGTTCTGTCAACTCCGAACAAATGCGCAATCTGCGCCTGCGTCAGCCACACGCTGTCGTTCTCCATGCGAACGTCCAATCGGGTCTCGCCGTCTGCCGTCTGGTAAATGATAATCTCCCCTCTGTCCATAGAAACAAAGATACGAAGAATTTTGGATAAAGTAAGGTTATGGAGAGGAATAAGGTTAAGTGTTTGAGAGGCAGAAATGTTACCCGTTGATTCTCGTCGAGTTGCGAAAAGGCCGAAAAGCAGGATTTCAAGGAGTTGAGCGAGGTTTTCATTACTTATCCGCTGCCCTTTTTGGGGTCGGAAAGGAGGTCGCCAAAACCTTGTTTTCGCTCTTGGAAAACGGGTCTGCATTTCGAGGAACGCCGGTTTTCTCGCAAGAGTTCACGACAAAGGTAGTCGTTTTACCCGGAGTTTCGCGAAAAGACGGCTTCGGTGTTGAAAACATAGTATCTTATTCTATGTTCCGCTTTGTTCTTCACGGCTTCAAATAACTCTATATCAGTTAATTTTGCAAACGGTTAATAGAGTTATGAATCACGAGGATGTAAAGGTTGCGTTCTACCTTAAAAGAAACGAATCAGACAGTGCGGGTCGTTGTCCCGTCATGGGTCGATTGACTGTCGGGCGCTCGGAATGCGTGTTCAGCGCGAAGATGCTCGCGCCGCGTTCGTTGTGGGTGTCGGGTCGTGCCAAAGGCAAAAGCGCCGAGGCGGTCGAAATCAACCGTCGATTAGACGAACTGCGGGCTTCAGCGCTGGCGATCTATCGCGAGCAGTCTGCCGTTCGTGAGCGTGTAACGGCCGAGGAGGTCAAATGCCTGCTGTTGGGTATGGCTTTCGGGCAGGAGACATTACTCGATTATTTCTGCTCGTATATCGAACATTTCGAGAAGCGAGTGGGCGTAAACCGTACAATCAAATCGGCACGCACCTATCGTTGCGCCTGCGAACATGTCGCACGGTTTCTGTCCGAGCGGCTTCGGCTGTCGGATGTTCCTTTCTCGGCTTTGGATCGGTCGTTCATCGACAAGTTCGACCTGTATCTGCGCACGGAGCGGAGGTTGGCTCCGAACACCGTCGTTCTTTACATGTCGCGTCTGCATACGGTCATCAACAAGGCCATCGCCGCAGGAATCATTACTGCCGACCCATTCTCTGGGTACGAGCCGCCGCGTACTGAACGCAGGCGACGGTATCTCACACGCGAGGAGTTGCAGCGGCTGATGACTACACCGCTTTCTGTGCCGAGGCTCTACCTCGTCCGCGACCTGTTTTTGTTCTCCTGCTATACGGGTATCAGCTACGGCGATATGTGCCGCTTGACCGCTGCGAACCTCGAAACAGCAGAGGACGGAACGGTTTGGATCAAGGCCACGCGAGAGAAAACCAACGTGGAGTTCGAGATACCGCTGCTCGACCTGCCGCTACATATCATCGACAAATACCGCGATACGACATCGGACGGTAGATTGCTCCCTATGTACGGAAACTCGGAGTTGAACAAAGGATTGAAACATCTCGCCGCAGCCTGCGGCATCGACCGCAAGCTGACATTCCACATGGCCCGCCATACCTACGCTACGGAAATCACGCTCTCGCACGGTGTGCCGATGGAGACGGTCAGTCGGATGCTGGGACACAGCCGTGTCGATACGACACAGATCTATGCCCAAGTAACCGACGACAAAATCGACACCGATACGCAGGCACTCGATGCGCGAATCGCAGAACGGTTTACAATCGCTATCTGATGGAAACGAATAAAGACATAAAACGCCGCAGCACGTTCGCCGTGCTGTTCTATATCAACCGCACGAAAGTCCGCAAGGACGGCTTGTGCCAGCTCTTGTGCAAGGTAAGCATCGACGCCGAGGCGGCGCAGATCGGGACGAAAGTCGCGGTCGACCCTGCAATCTGGAATCCCACGACGGGACGTGCCGACGGCCGCAGCCGCAATGCCGGTGAGGTGAACCGTGCCATCGACGCGCTGACGGAGGAAATCAAGGCGCACTACAAGCGAATCAACCTGTCGCTCGGCTTCGTAACGGCCGAGCTGGTGAAGAACGCCGTGAAAGGCATCGGTCAAAAGCCGCTGACGCTACTGGCGCTCTTTCGAGAGCACAACGAGGAGTTCGAGAAACGCATCGGCATCGACCGCACGAAAGAGACCTACAAATGCTATGTACGCTCGTATAACCACCTGCGGGAGTTCGTGCAGCAGAAATGCGGGCAGGAGGATGTAACCTTGCGCAGCCTCGACCGGGAGTTCTACGATGCGTTCGACTTGTTTCTACGGACGGAATGTCGACTGCAACAGAAGTCGGTGCACGAACACCTCTACCGATTGAAGAAGATGACCGTGCGGGCAGTCAATCAAGGAACGCTGCGTCGCGATCCCTACGCTACGCTGCACCCCGAACTGCCCAAGCGCAGGAGCCGCCACCTGAAACTCGACGACTTGAAACGGCTGCTCGCCGAGCAGGTCGCCGATCCCGAACTTCGACGGGCGAGGGATTGGTTCATTTTCTCGACCTTTACGGGACTGGCGTATGCCGACCTGAAACAGTTGTCGGAAAAGCACATTACGCAGGACAAGGAGGGGGTGCGGTGGATACATATCCGACGACAGAAGACCGGCACGGAATCGGTTGTGCGGCTGCTGGACGTACCGATGCGCATCATCGAGAAGTACCGGACTGAACGCACCGACGAACGGCTACTGCCGATATGTTCTTACGGCAAACTTCAACGTTTGATCCGCAAGTTAGGAGAAGTATATGGCATCGATCTGACTTTTCATATGGCGCGGCACAATTTCGGAACGCACATCACGCTCTCGCTGGGCGTACCGATCGAGACGGTCAGCCGCATGATGGGACACAGGCGGCTGATGACGACACAAATCTACGCCCATGTAACGGACAGAAAAGTGGACGAGGATACGAGGCAACTACGAAAATTGTCTGCAAGCCGAAAAATTGAACTCTATGAAGAACCGAAAAATGAGAATAACCTATAAAACCAACCGATTATGACAACTCACCCCATAACTATCAAGAGCGGACGGGTAACTATCCGTCCCACCACGAATGGTGTTTGGCTTACGCAAAGCCAGATCGCCGACTTGTTCGGAGTATTCACTGCCGCCGTAAGCACGAATATCCGAGCGATACGCAAAAGCGGAGTTTTGGATGAAGAGCATGTTGTTCGCCGCACCCGCTGCCGAAACGGAAACATCGTTGAACGATACAGCCTCGAAATGGTTGCGGCATTGGCTTTCCGCCTGAAATCCGAAAAAGCCGAGGCGTTCAGACGATGGATCGTAGAACGAGCGACGACACCTGCCATCGTCTGGAAGATGCCGACGAGTAAGGATAGAATGTTGAACTGAAACCCCGAAAAGACAAAAGACGGCTCGCAAAGGAGCCGTCTTTCCTTTACCTGTCATACCAGATTCCGATTACCGAAAAGAGGTCGGTACGCCTTTTCCAACATCTGCTGAACATCGGATTCTTTGTAAAGAGCCTTGCCTGAAATCAAGTAATAAGGCAGTATGCCGGCACTTCGATAATCCTGTAATGTTCTGCGGCTGATTCTCAATACACGGGACAGTTCGCTGTCGGAAATGAACCGTTCGCCGTTGAACGTCCGTTTTATGCTTTTGCTCAACCTGTCGAGCACCTTGTCCGTATGCTCCAACCGTTGAAGAATATCCTTTATGCAGGGGTCTTGCTGCCCCATCAGATAGTTTTTCATTTCGTTCGATTTTGCTGATGATACGATGATTTCAGAAGGGCTTCGACATCTTCGGGCTTGTAGAAGGTTTTGTGCTTGATGCAGCTATACGCCAACAGACCCTTCTCCCGATAGGTTTGCAGGGTACGCAGGGATATTCCCAGTATCTCGCATACTTCCTGATTATCGAGCCATTTCTTCAACCCTAAGTCCTCTTGACTACGGCATAAGGCGACCGCTTTTTCTTCGACGGATTTCACCCGTCGGATCATCTCGTCGAAGAGCCTTGTATCTATACTTACGATTTCCATATTATGATTCGTTTTTGCTTCCCGGACGTTCAAATATAGCCAAACGAGTGTTCGTATCCTATGCGTCATCATGCTGTGGACGCATGTGGCGTTGAAGTGGCCACGAGTGGCACAAAACCATATTCCCGGTCGTGCCGATATGATGCCGTGAACGAGTATGTATACGTTCGCGGCATTGCTTTTTCTCTCCGAGCTTCTCTTCCATAACCTTTTCCTCATCTTTTCGCCTGCCTGCGCAAAACCGGTATAGAGCGGATGAATCTGTTGCAGTAGCAAAGGTATTTCCGGGCTTTACGCTCGTGCAAGATCGAGCCGGCGGGCGGTTTTGCGGAAAATCTTCCTTGCGCCTTACGGACGAAGCGTATTTTCCGCAAAAATCTTGTCGTGAGCGTATCCCGAACCTTTGAAGCTACTGAAACAGATTCCATCCATACCGGCTCCGCTACGGCATAAAAAAAAAGTCAAAGGTTATGAGAAGCATAGAGAAAAATAAACGGAAACAGAAATCCTCCAACCTTCCACTTGGCATAGGGTCGAGTTGGACGACGTGGGTGCTGGTCGGCGCGGTGGCGTTGGGCTTCTACACGTGGGGCGAGGGCTTCCTTTGGGTCGTTTTAGGCTTCATATTCTGTCGTAATATCCTGCTGGGTATTCTTCGGGGGCTGGTTTCTCTCGTGGCTCTCATCGGCTTTTTACACTTCCTTTTTACTCGCATCTTCTAACACTTACAGACATGGCAAAGTACATTTCATTATTCGGCGGCACGACGACGGACACGACCGTGCAGGTAGTCAAAGAGAACCAAATCGTCATCGGTTACGGGCCTTACATGGCGATGAACCGATATGTAGTCTACAAAGTGGAACACACCGACGACGGCTACATGTATCATCTGCTGAACCTCGACACGAAAAAGACAGACCGCACGGACATTCTGCAACCTCTTTCCCGCAAGCACGGTATCGGCCGATACTACGACGACGTGAACCCTCAGTTTATGGACGCTTTCGAGGTGGCATTACTCGTAGAGGAGGCGGAGAAGCAAGCTGCCGAAGAAGCACGGCAGGCCGAGCAGGAGCGGCAGCGTGTGGAGTGCGTCAAGGCTGTCGGGCGCGAACGCTTCGCCGCACTCCTGCCCCCGACGGCAAAGGCCGTCATCGTTGCGGAACTCCGTCAGGACGAGAGCGACCACATGACGGACTACTTCGCCTATCGTACCGTCCGCAGCGTCATCTTGGGGTTCTCCTCGCATACGCGGGACTTGTTTTCCGAAATGCGGAAACATGCGTCCAACTTCCCCGAAACGGCCTATCTGGCCGAAGCGAACGAGGAGTACGAACACCGCGAGAAATACTCGATGGGCGCGGGCTACTACCTCGGGCAAAGCAAATACTACGGTTGGATTATCCACAAGTCGCCGATATACAATCGCGAACGGGCAATCGAGGATTTCGCCTATATCGCAGGCGACGAAGCCAATATCCGCCTGTCGAATGCGACTGCGGAGCGGTCGGGCAAGCGTCCCGAAACGGTCGTACAGGGTGATTTCGTCATCGTGGACTACTCCGACAAGGCGATTGCCGTATTCGGCGATACGAAGCCTATCAAGACGGAGTTATCCGCCCTCGGCGGACGCTTCAACAGCCGACTGACCCACGAGGGGCAGAAGACGGCGGGCTGGATATTCCAAAAGAGCAAAGAGGAACAAGTGCGCCGACTTATCGGCATGAACGAATAGATGTTGAACAAGGGGCGGGAAACCGCCCCGCAAAAGAGACAATATATGGCACGAGAGAATAAAGCAACGGACTACTTCAAGCAGACTATCCGCACCTATTTGGAGCGTCGGGCGGAGACGGACGAACTTTTCGCCGAGCGTTACGCCGACCCGCAGAAGAACATCGACGACTGCACGACCTACATTCTGAACCAAGTGCAGGCGAGCGGCTGCCACGGCTTCGCGGACGAGGAAATCTACGCTATGGCACTCCACTACTACGACGAACCCGACATCGAGGTCGGCAAGTCCATCGACTGCCGCGTGGTAGTCAATCACACCATCGAACTGACCGAGGAGGAGAAACAGCAGGCACGCCGCGATGCCATGAAGCGCGCCGAGCAGGAAGCCTATGCAAAACTTACCCAGCGCAAGCCCGCCGCCAAGAAGCAGAACGACGCAGACAAGCAGATGAACCTATTATTCTAACTCAAAAGCAGAACACCATGAAACCGAAGACACAGATACAAATCGAGGTCGCACGATTGAGCCGTCGTTTGCCCCATATTACCGAAGCGCAGAAAAACCATGCGTTCCGTCATTGCTTCGACCACATCGGCCGCAGGTCGGCAAAGGGCGTCATCTCCTGTACGGAGTGCGGCCACTCGTGGCAGGGAGACGGTGCATTGGCCGACATCCTTTGCGAATGCACCTGCCCCCACTGCGGCACGGAGTTGAAGCTGTTGCAGACCCGCAGACGGGTATTCCGCACCATATCCTATTACTCCGTCATTACAACCTGCAAGCAGTATCAAGTCATTCGGTTCTACTATGTCAAGGCAACCCACAAGGTCGGGCAGTCTGCCGAGTATTCCATCGACGAGGTCGTGCAACGATGGATTGCTCCCGACGGCAAGGTCGTAACCGTCGCCCGTCCGCGCGCCATGTCGTTTTGCTATTACGATTTGTGGTATCTCTACGGAGATATGGAGGTGCGCGGTAAAAATAACGTCAAAGCCTACGATATAATCCCGTGCGCCACCTATCCGCGCCAACGCATTATCCCCGAACTGCGCCGCAACGGATTTACGGGCGAGTACTACAATATCCTGCCGTTCGACCTCTTTACGGCCGTCCTTCGCTCGCCGCAGGCCGAAACGCTCTTGAAGGCGGGACAGATTGCACTATTGTCTTATTATGCGAACCGCCAATCGTGGAATATCGCGAACTATTGGTCGGCAATCAAAATCTGCCTGCGCAACGGGTATATCATATCGGACGCTTCCGTGTGGCGCGACTACATCGACCTGCTCCGGCATTTCGGCAAGGACACCAACAATGCGAAGTATGTTTGCCCCGCTGACCTGCAAACAGCCCATGACCGCCTTGTCGAAAGGAAGCGGGCACGGCAGGAGCGCGTGCAGCTGCTGGAACGCAAACGCCGCGCCGCCGAGGAGGAACAGCATTATCGCGACCTCAAATCCCGTTTTTTCGGGCTGGTCTTTGTCGATGGCGACCTCTCCGTGCGCGTATTGGAGAGCGTGCAGGAGTTCGTCGAGGAGGGCGACGCCATGCACCACTGCGTGTTTACCAATGCCTACTACGAAAAACCGAACTCGCTTATCTTTTCGGCGACCGTCTGCGGCAGGCGTGTCGAGACGGTCGAGGTGGCATTGGATACCCTCAAAGTCGTGCAAAGCCGCGGCGTGCACAACTCGCAGACTGAGCACCACGACAGCATCGTGAACCTCGTAAGGCGTAACATGCCGCAAATCGAGCAGCGAATGACCGCATAACAAACCGCATAAAATACCTTAACTATGAACGTAACGATTGAATCTTTCTTCTGTCCCTATTGCGACGAGGTGGCGGAAATTTTCCTCCGACTGATAGACACGATACTTCTCGCCGGCAGCGAAACCGAACTGCGGCAGGGCATCGAGAATCTGAAAAACCGAGTTCCGCTCGACGACTATTTCGTCTATGGCTTCGGTGCACACCACTTTTGGGTGCACCAGCGCAAGGCCAGCGACCCGACGCAGCAGTTCAGACACAGACTATTGAAAACTGAATTTTAACCCCTTAAACAACGACAACAATGGAAACAACGAAGATGACGGTAAACGGCGTGTCGGTATGCCCGACGGGAGAGGAACGACACGAGTATTTCACACCTGCCTTCGCCCGCAGGACGAAGAAGCGGTATTGCCAATATGACTACCGACACACGGACGGCGAACTGTTCTCGTGCGTCGCTCCGACTTTGGAGGAGTGCCGCCGCAGACGCGACCAGTGGCTGAATAAGAAAACCGATAAATAATTGCCCTATGAATTACGAAACTCTTATCATTACGTTCGCGGAGCCTATCCGCACGTTGGACGACTTTTTCGACGACCCCGAAGCATGGGGCGTCGAAACGCTCAAAGAGTGGGTCGATAACTACGAGAGTACCCGTTTCACACCTATCGACGAATCCCGAGCAGTCATTACCTCCGAATACAATATGACCTCTGTTCGGGAGTGGCTGGGGTACTATATGCCGATTGCGAACGTTGAAGAAATGTAGATTATGGAACTGACTATCCGAGATATTACGGGCGAGGTTATCAAGGTGGATAACCTCGCCGCAGCAATCCGCCAATGCCGCGATTGTATGAACAGTCCCTGCAAAATGCCGTCGGGGCATACCGTAGGCGAAAACCACGCTTACATGCTGAAGCAACTGCTCGCTCTGCGAAAAGCACGACGAAGAACGCCTCGATAGCGAGGGCGGGGTTACATACGGCGCGAAAAAATCGGACGGACTGCGGACGCCCGATTTTTCAGTTGCCATCATCATCGGTTCTCACACGGAGCAACCGATTTTTTCATTGCCGGGAGGTCTGGCGGGTGCAGGTGATAAGCGGATTGCGCCGGTAGAACGAGAATAGGTAGCCGTCGCGCACGAGCACATGGATAAAGGCGAGGCTGGTCGTGATTTCGGCGATGTCGTCGAAGCGGATCTCACCGTCGTTGTAGAGCACCCCGTAATCGGGATTTGGGGGAATCGTGATTTTCTCGTCATCGACCCTCAGGTCGTACATGCCGACCAGCGGTCGCAGTTCCTCTACCACGCAGCTGCGGTCTAAGGGCTTGTCTTGTCGTCTCTCTGCCATATCGCATCGGTTTTTCGGAGGTTGCAAATACCATACGAAAAGGCGTGAGAGTACGTTAAATACCGGCATTGAGGTACAGCCAAGCACCTATCCACTCGATAGATAATTTCTTCTCACGCCGATTTATCGTATATGCCACAGGCATATAGACACGACGATAAAGAAGAGAACTATCCATTATCTTGTGAGTGGATTAAAATTTGGCTGTTTTCAATGCCCCACTATAATGTGTTCCTTCCGTATGTAGAACCGTCCGGCATCTTGCCGCATTCCGCGTCATTCTGCCGAGCGATTCGACTGCAAAGATAGCGATTTCATCCGTGTATGCGTGATAAACAGGACGTTTTTTATCGTTTCAGCCCTCGTTTCGGCTTTTTCAGCACTTTCTGCGGAGGTCGACGCAATGCGGCATTCGCATCGTCGCCCCGGTTCTGTTCCAACTTGCATGCCCGTTCCTGCTGCCGCCGCTCCCGATATTGGGATTCGGTGATGATATGCAGCCGAAGCCTGTTCGTGCTTCGGTCGTAACTCATCTCGCAGTAGTCGATAACACCGCAGCGCGTCCATACGCTCTCCGTGCATACGGGCTTTCCCGCATAAAGCATTTTATACTGTTTATAGTCGAGGGGTTGGCGCAACAGATCATCGACTCTGCGATGGAAAGAGTAGATGTTCCGTTCTTTGGCGATCCGGTCGGGAACATACGATGCCAACTCCCACTGCCATGTCGTCGCCCGCAGACAAATATCGGGAGTGCGGAGCTTGCGGGGAACCCATCGAATCGCCTCTGGCCAGTTCATGACGGCAGCTTCGGCGACCTCGGCCGTGATGGATTTCGCCGGTACGCTGCCCAGCACTTCGCCGTTTCTGCGCACGGCTTCCAGCGCGACTTTCGGGGTAATCAAGGCGGCATCATGGGGCACGATGTCCATCAGAAAGCGTATTTTCTTCGGGTCGTCCTGCTCGCGGAATACCCGATGGAGCATCGACGGGTCGGTCAGAGCGGAGATGACCGAGTAGTCGGTTCGGTTTTTGCCGTAGGTATTGTCGAATGCAATCCGGCACATTTCCGTTGTCCGGCTCGCGCGAGGGATACCTTTCAGATTACGGGGACTTTCCCGCACGAGGCGCAGATACGTTTCGGGATTTTTCATCGACACGGGAAGATGCGCAATGGCATACGGGCTGCGCCGCACAGCTTTCATGCACAACTCCCGTGTTTTCATCGCTTCGGGAACGTATTTCAGATAGCTTCCGTCGTAGCGCACGGCCGTGTCGCACAGCTCCCGATCCTTGAACCGGTCGGGAATATGGTAAAACAATTCGGGTTCTTTCACAAATATCCGCTCCGCCAGCCCCAGTGTCATATCCTCCGGCGGTATGCCTTTCAGAAAATCGAGGGTCTGTGCATAGCCTTCGCAACGCTCCAACGCCTGCTCGTAATATTCCCTGCGACGGACGGTCTGTTTCTCTTGGTCTGCCATAAGTTCTCATTATTGCGAAACGCCCGTTTCCGGGCGTTTCTGTTTCGGACTACTCATCGTCCTCCTCCCGCTCGTTCTGGAACGAGAAAGAGTTTTGGGTAAGCTGCCCCATATTATCCTCGATATAGACGTCGATGACTTGCCGATCATCGCTTCGGGAGGTGTAGTAGAGTCGGAACACCTCCCTCGTGAGGGGATAGCGGTCGTTGGGCAGGAATAGCGTTCCGTCGTCCATGCGTAGCTCTCCCTTGCCGTCAGGTTGGAAGTAGCGGATCGTGTAGCGTGCTCCGTCGTATTTGCTTTCGCGGATGAGCGTACAGCGGATTTCGGCTGTTTCGCCGCGCACGATGCGCGTCTGCACCGGCATCGTTTCCAGCCGGAAGGCATACGCCTGTCTTATGTCCAGCTCCTTGTCGCAGGCGGTCAGCAGGGTGCCGACCGCCGCGAGTGCGAGCATCAGAAATCCTTTTATCTTCTTCATCTTGTTTCGTTTTTATCGGTTTTACACTATTTGCCTATCGGGGTGTCGGGTTGGGGAATCGAATCCCACACGGGCGGCGCGGGTATCTCGATGTCGTACTGCGGACGTTCGATTCGTCGTTCGTCGATCTCTTCGTGCAGCTTGGCGCACCCTACGCATCCCGCCGCGACGGCCAATGCCAGCAGGCCGTATCTGATTTTTCGTTTCATAGTCATTCTGTCGTTATAAGTTCACGTATTTCGGGGTCGAGGTTGCCCCGGTATTCGAAGTTGGGTTGCAGCGCACATGCCCGTCGAAATGCTTCTTGGCCCTCCTCGATGCGTCCCATGCGGGCGCAGGCTATGGCTTTCAGATATTCGACCGTCGCCTCCTCACTGAGTCGGCACAGCACTTCGTATGCCTGCTCGTCGTATCCGAGCGAGAGCATCGCCACGGCCGTATTACGGTCTTCATAGGGACGCAGGATGCGCAGCGCGTCGTTGTACTCGCGTTCGTTCAGCAGTTCCACGCCACGGGCATAGAGCGTGTCGGGTACGGTCGTGTGAATCGTGTCCTTGACCATACCCACGCGCCGCAGGTCGTATTTGAAGTTCACCGCGCGCAGCAGCGGATAGAGCCGCTCGCGTATGTCGCGGTACTGCTTCGGGAACCGTCGTCGCAGCTCCGCTTCGCGCCGGTCGGGATTGCCGACCGTGCGCAGCAGACCGAGTATCGCCTCGCGTTCGGCAATCGTATTGTCTGCGGCGATAAGGCGTGCCAACACCTCCCAATCCTCTGCTACCCACCGCACTGCAAGCAGCGTATCGACCTGCCGTCCGAAGCGCTGGCCGAGGCGTTGCTTGAGCGCCAGCCGCTCGTTCTGCGCATAACTGCCTTCGGGCGATGCCGAGGCCGTGAGGACGATGCTGTCCACATGGAACTCGCGTTGTTCGACCAACTCCTCCATCAGCGATTCGATGCGGGCGAGCTGCGCTGCATTGTCGCCCAGCGTGTCGATGATCCGCGTGTCGTTCACACGGAACGAGAGGTAGTTGCGGTCGTTCACTACGGCGTACTTCTCGATGATCTTCGTTATATAGCGCGTCGTGGTGTCGGCGAAGGAGAGCATCGACGAGATATGGTAGCGGAGCGTGTCGAGGGGCGGCAGGTCGTAGCGGCTGCCGTCGAGCGCCACGACCGCACCGTGCAGCGTCAGCAATATCGTCTTGCCCTCGCTGCGGGTCGGCACCTCCTGCGAATAGTAGTAGGATATGTCGCGCGTGCTCTCGACAATGGAATCGAGACGCACGCCCTCCGGGTAAGGGTGCTTCACGAATCGCTCGAACGCCCGCTGTTCGCCCGCAGCATCGGGGCGGAACAGCCGAACGTATTGCGCATACTGCCAGTAGTTGCGATCCTGCACGCGACTGAACAGCCCGCCGCGAATGGATAGCTCCTGCAACGGCACTTCGCTCTCGGCCTTGTGCAGATGGGGTACGACCACCACATTGCGGCAGCCGCCCTGCAACTCTTTGGGCAGCTTCACGACGAAATCCACCAGCACCTTGCCCTTGCGTTCGGGCAGCGTGCGCGACTTGGCCACCACGACCACCTCGTCGAGGCGGAAGTTGGCCACGGTCTCGCCGTTCTCGTCCTTTGCCGCTTCGGCGATGTAGTAGGTCGTGCTGTCGTGGCGTATGGTCGTATAGTTCCGCGTCTGCGCAGGTTTCGGTGCAGACTGCTCGCGAGGAGCATAGTCCGCCATCGCGCGGCTTTGCCGCCGCTCCAACCGCGACGTTACCGAGCAGCCTGCCAGCAACACAGCCAGCAGACCCACGGTCGAATGTTTCATCATCGTTTTCATCGTCGTCGGGGTTTAGAACAAGTAGGAAAAGGCCACCTCAATTTTCGAGGGTGCGAGGACGATGCGGCGGCAGCGGTCGTAACGAACCTCCTCATAGGGCGACGGGTCGGGATGCCACCTGAGGTCGTCCATGTAGTAGAGGCCTACGCCGCCCTCTAACGTGAGGTTCCACCGCTTGGCCAGCATCCACGAGTAGCCGACCGAGGAACCTATGCCCACCGTCCAGCCGTTGTAGCGGGTGCGGCGGTTGCCGACCTTGTACTTGGCGAGTGTCGTGTGCAGACCCCAGAACAGCCCCACATGCGGCTCGAACCGCCAGCGGCGCACGCCGACGGTCGCCGCGAGGACGTTGGCCCGCAGGGCGTCAGTCGAGATGGGATTCCAGTAGCCCGAAACATCTACCGACCATTTCTCCGCTACGGCGACATCGACGCCCGCATTGAGCGTTCCCGTCGCCCAGCCCAGCGCATTGACGCGCACGGCGGAGTATTGGGCCGAAGCCGTGTGCGCCGCAAAGGCGCACAGCAGCAGAATAAACAGCTTTTTCATCGTCGTGGCGTTTGATCGGTGGATATTGCGGTTCGGTTGCTCGTCAGCTCCACCTTCGATGTCATACGGCAGTCCGGTATGAGGGTCAGGTTAGCCGTAGCGGTAAAGGTGTAGGAGTTTCCTGTTGCTACGGCACGGCGCGATGAAACGTTTTCGGGATTATTCCACCACGTTACAACCGGCAATAGTGTATTTCCGGAGATGGTGCATCGGCTTCCCGGCCGTACGACGAACGCCTGCTTGGCCGTATTTATCGTATAACCGGTATTGCTGGTAAGCTGAACCTCGTCGAGTTTGGTGTAGATGTAGACCCACTCCTTGACGAATTCGGTGTAGAGCGTATCGCGGTAGGCGGTCATCGGGTGCTGATAGGGATTGGCAACAGAAACTTTTTGCGTCAGCTCTTTGTCGGCATACCACCCCTTGAATGCGAAGCCGTCGTTGACCACGACGGGCATCGTCGGACCGTCGTCGAGCGACAGCAGACGAGTGTAGAACGCCGGCCCCGCCCATGTCTTGATTTCGGCAACGGCAGTAACGCCCTCCAACCGCCCGGCCGTATTGTCGCGCCCCGTCCAGTAGGTATAGACCGTCAGCAGGTTATAGAAGTCCCGTGTGAAGGTCTTGGTGTAACTGTAACCATCGGTGTTGCTCACCGTAACCTCGTAGACGAGGCGGGAGTTGGAGGCGTTGTACACCGGTCGTGCGACGTAGCCTATCGGAATTTCGTAGATACCCGACGGATCGTCGAGCGGCACCGTTACGGCGGAGGCTACCATCTGCCGGTTTGCGGAGAAGGCTCCGACCTGCCCCTGCACGAGCCGGATTTTCGCCGAGAGGCTTCCCGCTTTCTCCCGGTTGGTAACGGCGATCGAAAGCGACTTGCCCGGCTCGTAGATGCAGCGATCCGCCGTGCGTCCGAACTCGGCATCGGGCAGGTCGTCGGAGATCTTCACTTCGAAGGAGTGAATGCGCGCGTCTACCTCATTATCCCCCTTGATACGAATATCGAGCGTCTGTACCGTGTTGCGCCTGACGTCGAAGTTCGAGGTATTGTTCTCGCCCAAGTAGACATCGTAGGTCGCCTGCAACCCTGCGTTCTGCGCCTTGATGCGTACGAAAGTAGCACCTTTCGGAGCATTCGCGGCGCATTTCTGCTGCTGGGTCGTAATGGACGGAATGTCGCCCTGACAGTTCTCCAGCAGGTAGAACGTACGGGTTGCTTTGCGGCCTTCCAACGTTCCGATTTCCGTAGTGGCGATGTTGATGAATCGGTCGGCTGTCTGCTCCTCCTCGAAAAGTTTCGTCGAAGCTGCGGCGTTCACGATCTGTACGGATTGCAGCTTCATGGCGTAGACGACCGACGATTCGATAGTGATGTTACAGACTATCTTCGCCACGGTGCGCCGCACGGTGATGACGGGTGCGGGCATCCGGTTTTCGACCGTAAGCGTCGTATGCCCCGACATGGGCAGCATCGTATACCTCGTAACGGACGGAAGTTGTACGGCGTGCAGCTGTTCGCGGGTCATCTCGCCCATATCCTTATGGACGTTCGCCACGGCATAGGCTTCGTATTGGCCCGGCAGCACGGAGCACTCCACAGCGCCGCTTTCGACGTAGAAGTGTCGCGTAGGCAGCATCCCGCGCGGGTCGTAGAGGAAGAGGTTGACATCGCGCACGGTCTGTTCGTCCGTGGCGCGGGTAACGTACTGCACGCCCTCCTCCTGCACCTGCAAGGTGAAGCGTACCTTGTCCTTACAGGACGGGCAGTCCACCGCCATTTCGTCCTTGATGCAGCTGCTCATTATCGCAAGCAGCGGCATGATAAACAATAATATTTTCTTCATGATCGGATTCGATTAAAAGTTTCCGCCCCGACACGAGCCGGAGCGGAAACGGGTTTCACATGCGGTTTAGGCTCCCAACTCCACGGTCTGCGTTACGGGCGACTCCCACTCGGCAGGCGTGATGGTCAGCGTGGCGTCCTGACCCGTGAGGCCGTTGATCGTAACATCTACGCGGTAATAGCCGTTGCGGCGGATCTCACCGCCCGCAGCTCCATCGAGTTCCACCTCGTAGGTCATCGACGATTGACCTGCGGCAGTCGAGAAGTCGCCGTCCCGGTCGTAGGTCGCGTCGATGGTGGCCTTGATGCGGCTGCCGACGTTGCGGGCCGGACATTCGTACAGGTAGAAGAGGTTGCGGTACGTGCCCGACGAAAAATCCGACTGCTGCGTCGTCGAGAAGTTGAAAAATCCCGGATTGTAGGTAGTGTGGAACAGCAGCGTCTGCGTCGCGCCGTTGGACAGCGTGATGCTGTTGACCCTTACGACTCCCTGATAGAGCGACCCGAACTGAGGCGAGGGTGTAATCTGAACGGCTACTTTCGCCACGGTGCGCTTGAGTGTAATGGCTACGTCGGTCGTGGCACCGGCCGCTGCGACGGCCTGCGATGCCATGCCCGACATCACGAAGCCTCCGTTGCGCACGGCTTTCGCAGATACATCGGCGAACGCACCGTTGTATGCGGCCGCATTCTGTTCCAGCATGGCGGTCAGCACGTCCGCGCTATTGACCTGCGACATGTCGAGATTCGCCACGGCGTAGAACTCGCAGATAGTGCCCGGCACGGCATCCGGCAGGGCGAAGGTCGCCTTCTTGGCCGAGAGTTCGGCTGCCGAGAACGAACGCTTGACCATCAGGTCGCCCGACGGGTCGAAGACGAACATCGTAACCGTGTTGAGCGTCTTTTCCCACGTCTCGGCCTCGGCCGTCGCGCTGCGGGTCGCAGGCTCTCCGTCGGTGAACGACACGGTGGCTATCGCACCTTTCGAGGTCGCGTAAATTTCGTTCTCTTCCTTGTTGCACGAGACGAGAAGTCCCAAGGCGACCGTAGCCGCCAAAAATAAGTGTTTCATATAAAAAGTTGGTTTTATGCTACTTGCGTAGCTGTGTGATAAAAAATGTTCGTGTCAGTTGATGATGAACTTTACTCCGATGCCGTATTGCGTGTGGAAGTGTCCCGTCGTCGTACCCCACAAACAGCGTTCACGCCCCGACAACGAGAGAATGATTCTGTCCGTGAGGTAGGCGTCCACTTCCAGCGTAACGGCCCCGCCGTAGAGAAACCGGTCGCGGTTGCGGATCGTCGCACCGTCGTAGAGCCGTTTGCCGCCCCAGTTTACGGTTTCGTAACCCGTCATGGCGGAACCTCCGACGTAGAAGAGAAACGTGTGCGAGGGATCGGCGAAAAACTTGTAGTAGTAGCCGCCCTCGGCCGTGAACTGCGCCATCGGAATGCGTCCGGCCTTGTAGGGATAGTAGTGCGACAGGTACTCGACGCCGAAGACCCACTTGTCGGCATGCTTCGCGTAGCGGCTCATCGCAACGCCGAAATAGTACCCCGCATCCGTGCTTGCGGAGGTGTAGAACCCGTCGACCATGCCGCCCCGAAGCTCGATGCTGCGCATCCGCGGCAGGGCACGCTGGGCGTGTGCTTCGTGCCGAGATACGACGCACAAAGCCAGCAGCAGAATGAATATCGCCCGCTTCATGTTATTTGACCTTTAATTCGTCGATGACACGGGCGCGCACCAAGTCGGCATTCTCTACCGAGAACGACTGATGCCGGCCTCCCTGCTGTTCATGCAGTTCCACGACGAGGTGTTTGTCGTCGGCCAGCGTGAATTTCGGGAGTGTGAAGACCATGTGTTCGCTATGTCTGCCGTCGATTACCTGTACGTTATTGTATGCCCGCACCGGCCAGACGACCTGCTCCTGAATGGCCGTGCGTTTGGCGACTTTCTTATCGACGATCTTGAATGTGAGGTAGTCCACATCGAACGGCACGTTGGACGAATTTTTTAATTGCACGTGGAAATAGAGCAGGCCGTTATGCGAGTAGATACCTTTGAGCAGGTACTGTACGCCGAAGCGCTTGCAGCCGATATGCTTGATTTCGCGGCGGTCGTTTTTGTAGATGGACTTCATGATGAGCTTGACCAGCAGCGGCGATTCGCTTCCCAGCTCCGAGAGGTATACCTCCATCGCGTTGTTGGGGCGGTTCACCGCTTCGCCGTCGTGAATGAAGTCCGTCATCTCCACGGAAAGTTTCACCGGCTCGTCGGCATACTTGACATTGAACGTGTAGTATGCCCCGTCCTCGGTAATGACCGAGAGGTTGCTCTCGCGCGAGAAATCGCGCAGTGCGGCCTTCACACGCAGGACGTTTTCCGTGCCGTCGGCTTTCGCCGCCAGCAGATCCGCCGAACCCAGATCGACGTAGCGGATTGCCGAGGGGAAGATGACGTGAACCGTCTTGTCGAACGTTACTTCCAGCGCATAGGGCGGAATCATGCGGTCGAAAGTCAGCGGACGGGTAAGTCCGTCGAACAGATCGCCCGTAGAGGGTTTTTCCTGCGCGTTTGCTGCGAACATGCACCCGACGAATGCGAATGCCAAAAGAATCTTTTTCATGTCGTTTGTTTTTAATGATTGATAAAATGGATTTTTTCAGTGGCTTGTTGTTCTCTATTTCTGAGGCGGAAGCAGCAGAACCGCATAGTCGGCTTTGAGCGTTACCTTCACCGTGCGCATCTTCTTACTCACATACGACGATACGCCCTGTATGGCACTGCGGCCCAAGTCGGAGAGCAGCTGCGACCCTGCGTCGTCGGTTATGGTGATGCTGCTTCCCATGCCCGACCCCATGTTGGCGGCAATCTCTTTCACTGCGTTGATCTCCTCCGACCCCGGCACGGAGATTCCTTCGTTGCCGTCCATGTCGTAGACCAGCAGTTCGATCGGAATGACCGTCCCGGCATGTTGCACGGCGTTGATCGTAATCCCCAGCCGGTCGCCGGCGATGCGGGCGGCTCCCGCGACCACCGTTCCTGCCGGAATCAATACGCCTCCGGCCGTCATCGCTTCCGAAAGCCGCAGGGACACCTGCCCGCCATCGGTAATCGTAACCGTCCGATAGATGGATGCCCGAATGCCGTTGCGCTCCTCCTCCGAGGCATCCCCTCCGACTGTGTTGAACCCCCAGTTGCGAGGCTTCACGAACTCCTCCCGAAATACCGAATCGGGCATCGGTGCGGCGAGCAGCGATACGACGTTGTGCCGCACCTGCTTGACGGGCTGCACCTCGGCCTTGCCGGATACGGCGGCAGGCTGCGCTGTGGCAGGTTCCTGCGTCGGTGTTTGTCCTCCGTTCATGTAGCGGGCGGCGATCTCGTATGATTTTTCGAGCAGCGCCACCTGCTCTTCCTGTACACTCTTACGCTCCTGCTCCTCTTCCAGCCGACGCTCCAACTCCTCGATCCGAGCCTGCATTTCTTTTTGCTGTTCCTCATTTTCGCCAGAGGTGTCCGTGTAGAAATTGCCGAGCTGCCGGTTGATGTCGGCATAGGCGTCGGCGGACGAGCGGAACGCATTGCCGGAGGTGCGGCCTCCGTAGCGGGGGCGATTGTCGGCATATACCGTAACCTGCGGCTCCGACTCTTGCGCAGCCTCCCCGCCATCCAGCTCGAAAGCGAAATCCTGCAACGACCGCATCTTGTCCTGCTGCTTGCGCTTCATCTCCTCCTGTATGTAAGCGTCGCGCTTGTCCGACACGATGCCGTTCTGCTCCGGGGTCGGCAGATCGGTGTTGAAGCCGGAGGTCGGCTGCTCCTCTTGCGTGTCCGGTGCGAATATCAGCCACATGCACCCGGCGAAGACGAGGAAGAACAGCGGGAAAATCACCATCTTCTTCCGCGTTTGCAGCTGCTGCGGCGTGAGTTCCTTGCGCTCCACGCTCTTCGGTTGTTCATTCTGTTTCTCGTTTGTCGTCATAATTGAAATCGTTAGATTGTTTTACACTGTCCGTTGCGGTCGGCTCCCGTTGCAGCTCCGCAGGCTCGATATGCCGAATCCGCATCGCATCGTCCGCACCCTGTCCGAACCGGCAGACGGACGAAACGGTAAAGTAGAGCGACAGTACGGTGAAGAGCTCGAGCATCGTGAGCACGACGATTAACCGACTTGCGGGAGACAAAGCCCCGCATGCATGACGCAGGAAACACTCCACATGTTTCGACAATGCGCCGAATCTCTTGCGTACCATAACCTCACCTTGTCAAAGTCCGCAAATCCTTGTTTTCGAGAATCTCGAAACGTTCCATGATGAACCCCTGCGGGTTGTTATCCGAGCGCACCGAGTTGATAAGGTCGCAGCGCGTTACGAGGCTCCGCTCGGTAATGTTGCTCTCGCGGACGATCAGCTGTCGTGCGTAGGTCGTTGCACGATAGGGGTAACGCTCGAAATCGCACACCACGGAATCGACCTCGATACGCTGGTTGATGTTGCCCGACACGATGCGGTTGTAGTAGCCTTTCTCCTGCATATCCTGAAAATAGGCGAATGCACTTCTGTCGACCAGAAACAACGCCCGCTTGATGTTGCTCTCGATGGCGGCACGGTCGGGCGAGAGGGTGAAGAACAACTCGTGGAAACGCTTGATATGCTCCCGCGCTTCTACGGGACGGTTCTGGCTCAGATCCTGCGACAGAGCCAACATGAGCGACTTGCCCTCGTCCAGCACGTAGATCTTCTGCCGCTGCGCCTCGGCGAAACGATAGCTCTTGACGATGCTGAACACCGCGACTGCCGCACACAGGCAGAGAAAGACGATGCCGAACGTCCGAATCTGCCGAAAACTGCTTTCGATGTTTTTTAATGACTTGAATTCCATTGTTTGAGTGTTTATGAATGATTGTTATCCGCGTGTGGCCAGATTCTGCCCGGCGGGTGCTCCGCCGCCACTGTCGGAAGAGGTGCTGCCGCCGCTGCGGTGGAACGTCCGGCCGATGGCGTTGCCCGCGATGCCGCCTGCCACACCCGTCGCGAACGAACCGGCTTTGTTGATGCCGCCCATTGCGCCGCTCGCACCTCCGCCCGACTGGATTACCCACTCGGCGACGGTAGGAATCGAGAAATAACCGATAATGCCGATGATAAGGAAGACGATATAGATGCCTCCGCCCTCTTCGGGGATATAGGCAGGGTCTTGCAGCGCGGCGATGTCCGCTTCGAGCATCAGGGTCTGTATCTTCGCCAGCACGGCGGAAAACAGGTCGGCGATCGGCAGCCACAGGTAGACGCTGATGTAACGGGCTATCCAACTCGTGAGCGTAGCGTGGAACCCGTCGTACACGGAGAGGGCGAACGACAGCGGCCCCAGAATCGATAGCACGACCAGAAAGAATGTTCTAAGCGTGTCGATCGTAAGACCCGCGGCATTGAACAGCAGCTCGAAAAAGTCGCGCACCAACTGCCGAAACCACATCTTCACGTCGTGCCACGTTCTCTCGCCCCACATGCTGACGATCTCGCCCAAGTCCGTGATGCCGAGCTCGGAGAGTTTTTGGTCGTAGGCTTCGTCGTCCACCAGCCACGCCTTGCCCTCGCGCACCCGTGCTTCGTATTCCAGATCGTCTTTCTGCTGTTGGTATGCCCGCAAATCCATCGTCTGCCCCTGCAAGATGGAGTGCGTGCCTTGCACCACGGGCGACATGACGGCGTTGATCGTCCCCAATACGACGGTCGGGAAGAACATGATGCACAAACCAATGGCAAACGGCCGCAGGAGCGGGAACACGTCGATCGGTTCGGCATTGGCGAGGGCTTTCCACACGCGGTAGGCGACGTAGAACAACGCCCCCAAACCGGCTACGCCTTTCGCCACGCCGATCATATCGCCGCACATGGGCATCATCTCCACATAGAGATTCCGCAACACCTGATGCAGATTGTCGAAATTCATTGCTAACGGTATCATGGCTACCAGTATCTTTCGTTGGGACTGCCGTACAGAGCCAGCACGCGGCTCGCATCGCCCTTGTCGCGGCTGCGGATATAGGAGACGGAGATCGTCTTGCGCGTGAAGTAGCGTGTCAGATTCCGATACCCCAGCATCCGGTTGTAGACCTGATCTATGATTTCCATGCGCTCCTTGTCCGAGAGCGAAAGGCCGTTGCCGCCCGTAACTACCGTTTTGAGTTCCGCGACCAGTGTGCCGCCCTCCTCCAACAGCCGTGCGTAGCCCGCGGAGATAGCGGCCAGCTCGTCCACCGTGAAGTTCGGGTCGCAGACCATCTTGTTGAAGCCCGACACGTAGATGTCCGTGATTTCGCTGACCATCTCGATCGTCAGTTTCACCTTGCGGGCATCCTTGACGAGATTATTCACCGATTTCAGCGCATCGTAATAGGCTTTACTCTGCTGGTAGATTTTTACACTTTCCTGTAACGACTTGACCATATTGGTCGCCGTGGTCGAACTTTGAATCGCGCTCTTGATGTTCTGAACGAGATTCGACGGGTCGATGACCGTCCACTGTGCGCGTGCCTGATACGTGAAGCCCCAAAGGCACAGACACACCATCATTATCCATCGTTTCATATGATTCGTTTTTTAACGGGTTAATACTCGGACTGTTCGTCCGTTCTGTAATAGTTGCCGTAGACGGAGAGCCGGAGCATGTCCCGCTCGGCATCGTAGGCTATTCCGACAAAGCCGTAGAGGTCGAAATACCGGATGCCGCCCCAATATTTCCTGATGGGAAGCACGAAACGTGTTCTGCTGTCGTAGGCCAGCTCCAGACGATACCCGCCGCCCTTGCGGGTGCTGTTGCGGTATATTCTTACGCCCGGCGCTCCCTCGCGGCTCTCCCACGTGCCGACAATATCGCACAGCCGAAAGTCGAGCTGTGCCGCCATAGGGTCTCCGATATATCTGCTATACATGGCCTGCCTCCCTTCCTTAACTGTTGCGTTCGGCAAGCTGCTTGATCGCCAGTTCGATGTCCCCGCCCAGTTGTTCGGTCAGGCGCTGCACCTCGACTTTTTCCGTCTCTTCGGTCGTGTAAGCGAGATACTCCGAGCGGCTGACCTCCGTAGCGTAGACAGCGCTTTGCATACCGCCCAGACCGATCCACACCTCCTTGTACTTGCGTGCAGGGTCGTTCGACTGGTTGATGGAGAGTATCTGCGACTTCTCCTTGTCCGTCAGTCCGAGCAGCGACTGTATCGCATCGAAGCGGTTCATGAACTTGCGCTGGTCGAGCAGAATCTTACAGTCCGAATTGTTGATGATCGCCTCCTTGACCACCGGGCTGGAGATGATGTCCTCGACCTCCTGCGTAACCACGATTGCCTCGCCGAAATACTTGCGCACGGTCTTGTACATGTATTTCAGGTACTCGGCCATATTCGCTGACGACAGAGCCTTCCATGCCTCTTCGACGATGAGCTGTTTGCGCACGCCTTTCAAACGGCGCATCTTGTTGATGAAAGCCTCCATGATGATGATCGTAACCACGGGAAACAGCTCCTTGTTCTCCTTGATGGAATCCACCTCGAAGACCACGAAGCGTTTGTTCAGCAGGTCGATGTTGGCTTTCGAGTTCAGCAGGAAATCGTAACGCCCGCCCCGGTAATATTGACGCAGGGTGATGAGCATGTTGTCGATGTTGAAGTCGTCGCGGCTGACCTTGATGTCGCGCTCCTCCAACTCGCGGCGGTAGTCGTCGCACATATACTCATAGAAAGTGTCGAAGCACGGAACGATCGTGCGGTCGCTGCGTATCCGCCCGATATAGGCGTTCACGGCACTGCCCAGCTCGCCCGATTCGGTCTTGGACACCTTGTCGTCCTCGGTCTTCCAAAGCGTCAGAAGCAGCGTCTTGATGCTGTCCTTCTTCTCGACGTCGTACACGTAGTCGTCAGTGTAGAACGGATTGAAGCTGATCGGGTGCTCTTCGGTATAGGTGAAGTAGATACCGTCCCCGCCTTTGGTTTTGCGGCGCACCAACTCGCATAGACCCTGATAGGAGTTGCCCGTATCGACCAGCACGACGTGCGTGCCCTGCTCCCAATACTGGCGCACGAGGTGGTTCATGAAAAACGACTTGCCCGAACCGCTCGGCCCCAGCACGAACTTGTTGCGGTTAGTAATGACGCCCCGTTTCATCGGTTCGTCCGAGATGTCCAAATGCAGCGGCTTCCCGCTGATGCGGTCGCACATCTTGATGCCGAACGGACTGGGGGAGGACTTGTAGTTGGTCTCCTCCGTGAAGAAACACAATGCCGGTTCGACGAACGTATAGAACGATTCTTCGGCCGGGAAGTCGCCCGCATTGCCCGGCATGCCCGCCCAGTAGAGCGTTGCTGCATCCATCGTGTTGTGGCGCGGGCGGCATTCCATCAGCGCGAGCTGGCTGCCCACGTCGTTGCGGATACGCCGCAGTTCCTCCGCATCGTCCGACCACGCCATGACGTTGAAGTGCGCACGGATGGAGAGCAGCCCGAACGAATGCGCCTCGTTCAAATAGCGGTCAATCCACTCCTTGTTGATCTGGTTCGAGCGCGAATAGCGGGACAGCGACTGCATGTTGCGCGCCCGTTTCTCGAACATTTGCAGGTTCGCGTCGCTGTTCTCCAAAAACAGATACTGGTTATAGATATGATCGCAGGAGAGCAGCAGCCCTATCGGTGCGGCGAACGACAGCAGGCAGTCCGAGCGGTCGGTGGAGAGACGTTCGTAACGCATGTCCGTACCTACATGTCCCGGCAGATCCTCCGTGTCGGAGAGCGTATGCAGGCATACCCGCTTGTTGCCTACACGCAGCGTCTCGGCGCCCAGCTCGATGTCTTGCAGCGAGGTCGTGTCGGAAAGCGAAAGGGAAAAATACTTTTCCAGAAGTCCCGGCCGCTCCGACGTACCCGTTACCTCATCGCCCGACAGGCGGGTGATGGAGATGAAGCCCGAATCGTTCAGGATACGCTCGAACTGATCCACGGCTTCCAGAAACTTCGTCGTCGATTCCCGATCGACCTCTTTGGGAATGATGTTGCCCCGGCAGAGGGTCGAGAAGTTCGACTGCATCCGCATCCGCTCTTTGGTCGTCTTCGTGAGGAAGAGGAAACACGAATGATTCAGATACGGACGTTCGTTGAAATGCCGCTCGAACGAACGGGAAAGAAAACTCATCTGCGCGTCGCCGGTCTGCGGACGGTACTGCTCGCGAATGAACCAGTCTTGCTTGTGGACGATGCTGTATTCGGGCAAGACCTTGACGGCCTTGCACCATGCGGCGTGGATCGCCTCGTACTCGGCGGAGGTTACGGTGAACAATTCCGGGAGTTCGACTCTGTAAGCGACCGTTATGTCCGCGTCCTTGCTGACGATGCAACCGTTCTCCACCGCCAAAAGCGGAAATTTGCTCTCGATCGTGGCGGTTTTCAGTGTGTTTCTCATACCTGCGCCTCCTTTCTTTTTGCGGGAAACAGGCGGCGCGGAGCCTTGCGGTTGATAAGGTAGTGCGGGTGCTGCCGCTTGGCCAGCAGCTTCATCAGTCCGTGCTCGCCGTAGCGGGCATTCAGACGGAACGTCAGCCACACCAATGCGGAGGCTGCCGCGACGCCGAAGCCGATGCACACCCATTGATCGACGCCCGCCATGTAGAAGATGACGAACAGAACGAACACGGCGAGCAACCCTCCGGCGAAGATGAAAAGGTATTGCGCTTTCAACCCCTTGAACTCCACGCTCTGCCCGATTCCCTTGTTGATTCCGTATTCCATAAATTCTCAGGCTGACGGATTACAGGAAGAACGAGCGCAGAATCGTTGCGGCGACGATCAGGAAGATACACGCCCCGAACCACGAAGCCGCAGTCTTCGAGGTGTCGGGGTCGCCGGAGCTGAACTTGTTGTAGACTTTGATGCCGCCGATCAGACCCACGACGGCGCCGATGGCGTAGATGAGTTTCGTGCCGGGATCGAAATAACTCGTTACCATATTGGTGGCGTCGTTGATACCGGCCAATCCGTTTCCCTGTGCGAAAGCGGAGGAGACGGCGGCAAGAAACAGGGCCGCCGAGGAAAGAATCTTCTTGGTCATAAGATGATCTTGTAATTGAGGTGCGGGGATGATGCCCCGCACCGGGTTAAACTTGTCTTGTCGGATTTTTCAGTGGCTTCGGAACTGGTATGCCGCTATCCGTAATCTCGCTCTTTCATCTTTTGCTGTTGTTTCGGTTACACATAATTGCGGACGTCGAATCCGTCGGGAACGGCACCCTGCGAAGATGGACTTTCCGCAGCCTCAGCGGCCATTCGCCGATGGAATGCCGAGAGATAGGTGTCGATAAGGTGCTTTACCTTGTCGTTCCCGTCGGGACAGCCTGAAACGATCGCCTCGAACATGTCGGTCTCTTTCAGGCCCAGAAGGAGACGTCCCGTCTCTTCCTTCTGCTCATCTGTAATAGGTGGATCGTGCACCACATGGCGGTAGACTTCGCCCATTTGCTCGAAACTGACCCCTTGTGCGAGCGAGCGCCCCAGAAGGGGCAGCTCTTCGGTTTCATCCTCGTCGTCCGGCTCATCCGCTTCCGTATCCGGGAAAGATTCTTCGTAAAGCGGATAGTAGATGTCCAGCGGCTCGTTATGCTCACCGTCCGGAACATCGCCGAATACCTCGTCCAAGTCTTCCGGCGGTATCTGCCGGGGGTGTTCGGGTACACTTGCGGGAGCAAATATATCCCCTTTTTCGATACCTTTTTCGGTTTGCGCCGCTACGGCCGCTTGTGGCTGCGAGTGGCGTCGGTCGAGGACAAAACGGCTCTTGCCGATAATCTCCCGACGGACGGTTGCGTCGGCCGAAACGGGCGGGCGGCAGTTGTTGCGCCGGCTCTCCCGAAAGAGATACCAGACCGTCCAAAGTGCGTAGCCGACGGCGCAGACCGTCAGCAACCATAAAATGCAGGTCGTCGTCATGGCTGTCATCAGAAAATATCGTCGTTACGCTTTTTATACAGTTCGGAGATCTCCTCCTGATAAGCGGCGAAATGATGTTCCAGCACGTTGTCGAGGTAGCTGTACAGCGACACTTCGTTTTTGCCGATTACCTGCACGATGCGCGTAATGCGCTCATGGAACTCCCTGCGGATATAAACCGTTTTGCCGCTGCGCGTATTGGACGGCGCATTGCGGATAAAGAGCGTTTCGTAATCCTGACCTCTCCCTTTTCGACGGCGCGCATCCTCTCTGGGAGCAGCCGAAACGGGACTTTCGTCTGACGAAGCGTCTGCATCTTCCGCTTTCTCTGCCGCATACGGATGTAACGGACGATTCCGGCCTTTGGCTTGGCTGATGATGAAAGAGGCGTCCAGTCCGTCACCGATTTCTTTCTTGTTCATGGCGGCTTATTTTAACAGTCCGATCAGTTCGTCCACCAATTTGTCGAGGTTGCTGCCACGTACCAGCGAACGGTCGGCGGGAAACAGCGTGGAGCGGAACACAGCCCGTCGGTTGGTGCTTTGCTCGCGACGGAAGCGTTTGGTGTCGGGCAGAAAGGTTGTCAGAGCCGTGAGGTGCAGGTCTCTCATCACGGCCTCATACACCTCATACAACTCCGTCTTCTCGCGGCCGTCCACCATGTTCCACAACAGATACAGCCCCTTGATTTGCGACTGCGCACTACGCATGATATGATCCCTGACAACGACGGCATAGTTGAGCGTACTCTCCATGACGACCCTATCGGCGCATATCGGAGCTACGATATAATCCATCTGCGCCAGCGTGTGGACCAAATCTTCATTGTTGATCGTACCGGGAAGGTCGAAGAACACATAATCGAAATCTCCCTGCGGAAGCAGATACTCGGCATCGGCCAACGCCTCTTTGGTATTGCTTTCCACAACCGGATAGGCTTTCTTCTCCAAGCGAGTGAACTGCTCGTAGGCCATGCGTTTGTAGTGCTCATCTTCGAGCGCCATCTTTAAGTCGCGGTCGCGCATCTCGACGATGGAGTGCTGCGGATAGTCGCAGTCGATGACCGCGACATCGAATCCTTTTACGTAATGCAGGTAAGAAGCCACCAATACCGTGAGCGTCGTTTTGCCTGCGCCGCCTTTCTGCGTGGAGAAGGCGACGAATTTCGTTTTTCCTTTCATTGTTGCTGTGTTTTAATTATACAATCGGTTAATTGTGTGTGCATGGTTTTGTTTGCGCAAATGTCTGTATGCGCAATCGGTTTTCTGCGCACCAGTGCATGTACGCTGTCAGGCACATGCGTTGGTGCTCTGGTGCGCACGTGCATAAGTGCGTGTCCGATTATCCGATTCCTTATCTGCATAAAAATCTGTTTGCACAGGCAGGCAAATAACCGTTTATTCATCTGCGTACTCCGGCATTCAACTATCCATATCCGCACGCAGACACATGTGCACATAGCTGTTTGCGCTTGTTTGTACCCGCAAAGAAAGCCCTTATCTGGCCCGATTATCCACCTCCATTTCGCTATGGCAGCTTGTGGCGTCGAAGTGGCTCTATGCGGCACAATCGACTATTATGCAACGAATTGAATCGGTCGGTATCTTTGTCGCCGTAACGATTCCGACGTGAATGGAAGCCGCCTTGCCTGTTTTTACGGCGGCCGGTTCAATAGTCCGTCCGACAGGCGGACAGAATGTATTTGCAAAGGGCAAATAGCAAGCTGTGTTTTCCGTTACCCGAAACTATTTCCGTAACGGAAAACAGCTTGCCCGCAAGGGGGATGAAAGCACCTCCGAAGTCGGCACTTTTCGACAGGCGGCTCCGCCACGAACGAATCGCAATTTTCAATAACCGGCGAGGCGATGGCCTCACCTCGAAAATTTCGATTATGGAGAAAAACATACCGACCCGCAAAGGTCGAGGGGGACGCCCCGCGAAAACAGATACCGCTTCGCATTGTGTCATGGTGCGATTCAACGATACGGAACACGCCCGATTTCTGACGATGTACGAGCAATCGGGACTGCTGTCGAAGGCGGCTTTTATCAAAGCACGGGTCTTCGGAGACGTCTTCCGTGTGATAAAAACCGACCGCGGAACGCTGGAATACGTAGCCAAACTGACTGCTTTTCATGCACAGTTTCGAGCTGTGGGTACGAATTACAACCAAGTCGTGAAGCTGTTGCATACCCATTTCTCGGAGCGGAAAGCACTCGCCATGCTCTACAAATTGGAGAATACGACCCGAGATCTGGCGGCTGTCGGGCAACAAATCGTGGCACTTTCGGAAGAGTTTCAAAAACGATGGTAGCCAAGATCACAACCGGGAAAGACGTATATGGAGCACTTGCCTACAACCAGCAGAAGGTCGATCGGGGAAAGGGCAAGGTGCTTCTGACGCATATTCTGCGGGAACCGTCCAACGGGCAGTTCGACGTTGCGACGACGGCCGAAGACCTGCTGCGCTGGATGCCCTCGCACTACCGCACCGAGAAACCCGTCGTACACATCTCGCTCAACCCCGACCCCGAAGACCGTCTGACGGCCGAACAGCTTGCCGAAATCGCCGAGAAATATATGGAGCGCATGGGCTGGGGCGAACAACCGTATATCGTGTTCGAGCATACCGACATCGACCGCCGGCATATTCACATCGTGTCGGTGCAGGTCGGACAGGACGGCCGTAAAGTCAAAGACGGCAGACGCAACGAACGGAGCGTCGCTATTACCGAAGAACTGGAACGTGAATACGGATTGCATCCGGCCAAAGAGCGCAAGCGCGCAGAGGATTGGCGGCTGACAGCTGTCGATTGCACGAAAGGCGACCTGAAACGTCAAATCGGTGCGGTCGTGAAACCGGTCGCCGCCATGTATCGGTTCCAGACACTCGGCGAGTTTCGAGCCTTGCTATCATTCTATAATATCGGTGTGGAGGAGGTGCGCGGCGAACGCGACGGCACACCGTACAGAGGATTGCTCTACACGGTCTTGGACGAGGACGGCGACAAAGCTGTCGCCGCTCCGCTCAAATCCTCGGTGTTCGGGAAAGCGGTCGGATTCGAGGAGTTGGAGCGGCACATGACACGTTGTGCAGAACGATTCAAGAAAGGCAGCGAACGGGAGCAACTTCGGCGCAAAATCGAGGAAGCATTGAGCGAGGCGACGTCGGAGCAGACTTTGCGCGAACGCCTGCGAACCTACCGTATCGACCTCTTTCTGCGGCGCAACGACACGGGCAGAATCGTCGGCGTAACTTTCATCGACCACGAAACCCGATACGTCGTGAACGGCTCGCGCTTGGGTAAGGCATACGCCGCCAATGCGTTCGAGCAGCGGTTCGGCAATCGGCAAAGCTCTGATACGGATATGCAGTCGAGAAAGCGGGAGCCGTCGAACGAGCGACACGATATGCGCAACTCCCGAAACACGCGCGGGAGAAAATTCTGAAACAAAATTATTCATCATAAAATGTACTGTTATGCAACAAGAAGACGACCTTCGGGGTCTGGCGAAAGTCATGGATTTCATGCGAGCGTTGAGTATCCTGTTCGTGGTAATCAACGTCTATTGGTTCTGTTACGAACAAATCGCGGAATGGAGAATCAATATCGGTGTGGTCGATCGTATTCTGCTGAATTTCAATCGCACAGCCGGATTGTTCGGCAACATCCTTTGGACGAAACTGTTTGCCGTCGTATTTCTCGCCCTCTCGTGTCTTGGAACGAAAGGCGTAAAGGAAGAAAAAATTACATGGCGACGAATCATCGCGACGCTCTCGGTGGGCGGCGTGCTGTTTTTCTTCAACTGGTGGCTGCTGGCGCTGCCGCTTCCGACGGTTGCAAACACGGCGTTCTACATACTGACCGTATCGGTCGGATATATCTGCCTGCTCATGGGCGGCGTATGGATGTCCCGTCTGCTGAAAAACAATCTGATGGACGACGTGTTCAACACTGAAAATGAATCGTTCCGGCAGGAGACGCGCCTCTTGACCAACGAATACTCGGTGAACCTGCCCACGCGCTTTTACTACCGCAAGCGATGGAACGAGGGGTGGATCAACGTCGTGAACCCTTTTCGCGCGGCGATCGTACTCGGAACGCCGGGCAGCGGAAAGAGCTATGCTGTCGTCAATCAGTTCATCAAGCAGCAGATCGAGAAAGGTTTCGCCATGTACCTCTACGACTTCAAATTTCCCGACCTGTCGGAGATAGCCTACAACCATCTGCTCAACAATCAAGGCGGGTACAAGAAAGTGCCGACGTTCTACGTCATCAACTTCGACGATCCACGCCGTTCGCATCGCTGCAACCCGATCAATCCCGACTTCATGACCGACATATCGGATGCCTACGAATCCGCCTATACGATTATGCTCAACCTCAATCGCACGTGGGTACAGAAGCAAGGCGACTTCTTCGTCGAATCGCCCATCATTCTCTTTGCGGCGATCATCTGGTACTTGCGGATTTACAAAGGAGGCCGATACTGCACGTTCCCGCACGCCGTGGAGTTCCTGAACAAACGCTACGAGGATATTTTTCCGATTCTGACGTCGTACCCCGAACTCGAAAACTACCTCTCGCCATTTATGGACGCATGGCTCGGCGGAGCGCAAGACCAGTTACAGGGACAGATCGCCTCGGCCAAGATTCCGCTTTCCCGTATGATTTCCCCGCAACTCTACTGGGTCATGTCGGGCGACGAGTTCACGCTCGACATAAACAACCCCGACGACCCGAAAGTATTGGTCGTGGGCAATAACCCCGACCGTCAGAATATCTACGGCGCGGCACTCGGTCTCTACAACAGCCGCATTGTGAAACTCGTCAACAAGAAAGGGCAACTCAAGTCCTCGATCATCATCGACGAGCTGCCGACGATCTATTTCAAGGGGCTCGACAACCTCATTGCCACGGCCCGTTCGAACAAGGTCGCCACGCTCCTCGGATTTCAGGATTTCTCGCAGCTCAAGCGCGACTACGGCGACAAGGAAGCCGCCGTAGTGATGAACACCGTGGGCAACATCTTCTCGGGACAGGTGGTAGGCGAAACCGCCAAGACGTTATCAGAACGCTTCGGAAAGGTCTTGCAGAAGCGGCAGTCGATGACCATCAACCGCAACGACACCTCCACCTCCATATCGACGCAAATGGACAGCCTCATTCCGCAATCGAAGATTTCGACGCTCACGCAGGGCATGTTCGTCGGAGCCGTGGCAGACAACTTCGACGAACGCATCGACCAGAAGATTTTCCATGCTGAGATTGTCGTAGACAGCGCCAAAGTCAAAGCCGAAACGGCCAAATACCAAAAGATACCTCTTATCACCGACTTCACGGACGAGGACGGAACCGATCGTATGAAAGAGGTCGTGCAGGAGAACTACGAACGAATCAAGGCCGAGACGAGCCAAATCGTCGCTGAGGAGCTGGAACGAATCAAGAACGATCCGGTGCTGTGCAAGCTGCTGCCGGAGAGTAATCAATAAGAGAACCGCCGCAAAATTGCGGCGGTTCTCTTAATTATGCGACTTCAAGTTCAGGATTTACCATATTGACAAATTCAATCAACTGTGTATTCGAACTTCCTTTGGCGAGATTCACCAGATTATTTTTCAATTCATAAGCATCGTCTCCCGCCGTATTTATTAGATCAATATAAAAATCCCTGTTTTGCAAAATCAGCGATTGACATGTTGTATCAGTAATTATAGGTTTCACAATTTTATCGGTAACCTCACCTGCTCTATCTTTCAAATTACCGTGTAATCTAAACCAAGACTCGAAAAACTGGAATTTTGTTGCATTAATGTTTTTTGTGCCGTTACAAAATTCATTTCTTATATCTGTTATTGTCGATTTAATTTTTCTTTTATCCAACCTTTCAATTATATCCTTAAAGTAATCAGGCAAAGAGCTCAAATTCTGAGTGCCAGAAGCAATATCTATCAAAAGTTTTTTGCCAAATTCTGTCAGGTTATCTGGCAAGGATTTGATTTTTATCAATAAATGTTTTATCGCTACAAGCCAATAATCGGATGCATGGTTTGCTCTTTGGGCATACAGCGTATCAATACTTATTTCAGACAACGCTTCTATCGCTATTTTGTTAATATGGTCAGTTAGAGCATTGCTTATCCGAGTAGTCAAATCATAAAAAGACGCACGGGGAATTACATTTTTGATATTGTTTTTGCTTATGTCTTTATCCAAATCGGTATTCCACTCTGCTAAATGCTCAATAAATGCATCTTCTGTTACATTTATTCTATTCTTAATATTCTCAAATTGTGGCAATATTTCTGTAATCGATAATTTATATCCCAATTTATTGTTTACCATATATTGCAAAGTGTCATTCAATAACGAATTATTCCAACTAACACTTTTAATCAATAAATCTCCATGATCGGCATAATAGTCCATAATTTCAGCGACGCATTTTATATCTCCGCCATCTATTAATGATACGGTGCGACCCTGACTTAGTTGCATCGCTACCAAATCATAATACCCTGACTCTGCAATGTTACGACCATCCGTCTCTAATTCTGAATACAACTGATTGATAATAGTTGAATCCAGCGTTGCAGACAAAGGACGCTCTTCGTCAGATGCCAACAAACGATAGGTTACAAATATAGCTCCGACATTGTCTTTGTTTACATTCTTTGTTTTGATGTAATTCAAAATTGTTTGCAAAAGAGTTGGGAACGTATAGGCAGAATTACCCTTTAATGTTTTCACAATACCTGCATGGTCGAAACTATCGGGTAATAAGTTTGCCAAATAAGTATCGAGTGTCTCCGAATTTGTTTTTACTTGATAATACTCGTATGCTTTAGTTGTATTATCATCCCGATAGGCCTCATTTGTTTTATTTGCAGCTTGAATATAGTCAACAAATGTATCCGGTTCAACAGTTTTTGCTTCAATCAATGATGCAAAATCACATGATAATTCATTTTGCTCAATAAACCAGTCTATTTCATCCAATGTTTTGAAATAGTTTCCGCCATTAAAGTCTGTGAACCGAACTATTTTCTTATATAACTGAGCTATAACATTGTTTTGGCTTTCCGAGTCTAAATGCAATAGCAATTCTTGATACTCAGCAGGAAATTCTTGTTTGCCAATAGGCTCTTTTAATTTTATTTGTGCTATTCTTTGCCATATATGAAGAATGTTATCATTATTTCGAGTCAATGAGTGCAAACAATGTATAATCTTATCGATAAGCGCATTGTCCATTTCCTTTGTAACTTCATCCAGCACAATATCGAATTGTTTGTTGGATTCCGCATATTGATTTATATCATGATCTTCATCTCCGTTAATACACCCTTCGATATATTTCTTCAACGGTATTTGTCGAGCATGTTCAACATCGACACCATATACCAAAGCAGCAATTTCGCGTTGAGTTCGCAGATCATTGTTTATTATTTTTTGAATACCATTCAAATAGTCGCCGGATAATATTTGCTCTACCGGATTTTCAAGAATTTTTGTTTTCTTCAAACAAAATAAAGCGATATTTATCATAGAAATGGTGTCTCTCCACTCCTGCTTGAGTGCAACCATCTCATTTATAAATGAAATTATTTCACGTACATTGGCATTAGGATTAGTTAACCTGAATATCCGATTTATAGTTTCAGCGGTATCATTATTTTCTGCTCCAAATGCTTCGACCAAAAATTTATCAACAATGCTTCGGTAATCTGTAATTACAGGAGGAGCAACGCGATAGACAATCGGGAAGGTTTTATTGATAAAGTATCTGGTCAGTTGTTTCGTTTGTTCATCGGATTCATCTCCGAATGCACACGCCAAATGCGATTCATCGAAAGGTATAACCGCCCAAACATTTTCAAAACCGCTATCGGCAAAGAATGTATGGATAGAAGACCATAATTCTTTTACTTTTTCAGCCGGCAGGCGATCCATATTATCGAAAACCAGAACTAATTTTTGTTGCCCTTCTTTTTTGATAAAATCAGAAATATCCTGCATCCATGCTTTGAATTCACACACAGTCGGCTCATCCTCGCTCAAAGTCTCATAACATACATCATTCTCGATTTTATCTTGATAAATAGCTAATAAATAACTTAATCCGTATTTATGATCTTTGCAATATGCCCATAACCAAACACCTAATGCAATAAGAACGGGTAATGCTGCTATGACAATTGACAATAAATTGAACCACCATGTTGTAGGTGTAGGTTTTATTGCATATGCAATAAATGTAAATATTGGTGTCAGGATTGCAACCAAAAATGCTGCAACCATACCATTGCTGATGAGAGGATATTTTTCGGTTACAGTTTCAGTCTTACGGGCTAATAAATATTTCAACTTATCAGCCCATGATACGGTTTTCTCATCTCCTCCTTTGACTTTTATAGTCGTATTGCCGGATAAGATACCATTATCAATAAGTTTGCTTGTCAGCAGTTCCAGTATTGATCGACGTTGCAAGTCTTCTTGATGTCCCCATGCGTCATATTCAAAGAAATAATAATTGTCTGATAATTCTTTTTCCAACATCTTGACAACATTAGACTTGCCGGAACCCCAAATACCTTCAATTCCTATAATTCGAGGTAAAGCGTTATTGTCATTCAAGGAATCATTTTGACGAAAGTGGCGAGCAATAGTTTTTGCTAACCGTTTTTGCGAACCTCCATCTAATTTGTCAATGCCACACGGTTTATTTTGGATAAACCGTGGATATTGCATCTGTTGGGATTGTAGTTTTGTTTCCATATATGTAACTTATTGATTATACGAACTCCAAATAGTTATCCCGATTCACGACATGGAACTCGGCATGGGGATATGCTTCTTGAAATACTTTCGGGGCATTGGGCATCTTATTTCCCCATTTGAACTCCAAAGCCGTCAAGTTGTCTGCACTTTCCTCAATCAGATCTATTTCCTGTTTATCGTAGGTTCGCCAGAAATAGAACTCCTTATGCAGTCCCTCGTTGAAATTCGCTTTGCGACGCTCTCCGATGATGTAGTTCTCCCACAATGCACCGACATCCTGCCGAATAGCCAGCGGTGAAAATGCCCCGATAATGGCATTGCGGATTCCATTGTCGTAGAAATACCACTTTCCGGCTTTCGTAACCTCCTTGCGGAGATTCCGAGAGTAGGCTCCCAGCCGATAGACGACAAAGACCTTTTCCAACAGGTCGAGGTATTTTTCAACGGTCGTCTTGCTCATGCCGAGCTGTTTGCCCAACTCTTCGTAAGAGACTTCGCTTCCCAGTTGAAAGGCGATAAGTCGCAACAGATCGCGCATCTTGCTCGAATTTTTCAAGCCGTCGATTGCCAAAATATCTTTCAGCAAATACGCACCGACAATATCGCGCAGATAGTCGGTTTTACGCTCGTAGTTGTCCATCATGACCACCTCCGGATAAGAGCCGTAAATCAAGCGGGCTTCGAGGTTCTGACGGGTTTCGAGTGCCGTTTCCGTCTGCGCGATTTCTCGTTGCGAAAAGGGCGTAAGGAGAAATTGCGTACTGCGACCGACTAACGGCTCACCCGTCTTGTTCAGCAAATCGAATGAAGATGAACCGCTGGCCAATACACTTATGCCCGGTATTTCATCGACAATCAGTTTCAGGATACTGCCGATCTGAGGGATATTCTGCGCTTCATCGATAGCTAACAGGTCGATGCCCTCCAACAAATGCCGGTAATTGGCGACCGAACGATTCTCCAACAAAGCCAACGTGTCGTAGTCTTCGCCGTTAAGCATCATCGTCCGGCCCGGATAGCTATCCACGATTTTGCGCATCATTACCGTTTTGCCTACACGCCGAGCGCCGAAAATCAATACCGCCTTATTGGGTGCGATTCGTGCCGTAATCTTCTCTTGGAGTATTCTGTTTATCGTTTCCATATCTCAATCAATCCTTTTTGCAAATATACTCATTATTTTTGCCAATGACGATTTTTATGCAAAAATCATACTTCAAAATGGCGATTTTACAATAGAGATATTTATAACTGCTGCCAATACTTTTCGACGCCACAAACGACCACTTCGCAGCCTCACACAGCCGTAGGCTCGGCAACTCTTTTTCTTGCAATAAGTTACTCCTATTTTCGTCCTCGCATCACTGTTGGTGCGACTTAAAATCATCGTAATTATGGACGAAAAACAAACGAACGACGCCAAACAAGTCATGCTCGTTCAACAAGCCGACGACGGTCGTGTCAGGGCCGTTACGGGTATGGATTCTGTGGGCAATCTCCACACGGTCGAACCCACCCAGCAAAACGTGTCGAACCTGCTCAACGTGAATACGCAGGATTCGGCGCTCGAAACTTTCTTCAAGAAGTTCATGCAGGAGGCCGAAAGCCCCTCGCATACGGGCATTTTCATCATGGCTCAAAGTGCGCTCGAACAGCTTATCCGTATCGACTTCGACCCGCAGGCGCTGGAAGCGTATCGGGTAAATCCGGCCGAGAGAGTTCAAGCACAGGAGCAGCGTTTCGAGCCGCTGGACACCTCAAAAATCGACCTCGACGATCTGGCCAAGAAAGGCATTCGCATGGAGGACATCGAGCCGCACCTGCGGGCCATGTCCTACGGCCACAAGTCGAACGGGCTGGTGGACATGAGTCCCGAATTGGAGAGCGGCCTGCGCGTGGCGACCAAAGGGCGCGTGTCGCTCGAAGAGCAGGCCGACGGCTCCCTCAAAGTCATCCCGCATTACTGGCAGGAGAAGCCCGACCTCGATGCGCCTTTCCACGGCGTGCTGCTCGACGACGAGGTGAAGAACAACCTTACCAATGGCCGCCATGCCGGCAAGGTGCTCGACCTCGAACTGGAGCCGGGAAAACTCACTCCTTGCTATGTTTCGCGCGACAAGTGGACGAATACATTGGAGTATATGCCCGTCGAGCTGTTGGAGAAACGTGCCAACATCAAAAATGCCGAACTCTCCGAGGGACGTCAAATAGACTTTTTCGGCGGCGGTAAGGTGCTGTTGGAGGGCTATACTACCCGTGCCGGTTACAAGCGGGACGCCTATATTCAGATTGACGCCGCCGAGCGCAACTACGAATTTTCCTACGACGGACTGGACAGAAAACGGTATCAGGCCGAGAACCGGGCCATCCATACGCAGCAGCGCGCCGCACGAGGTGAACGGGAAGCGAAAGCAATGGGCAAGGCTCCCGAGCTCACGATCCACCACATGATCCTCAAAGCCGCCGTTCCCGACGAGGCTTACAAACAATGGTCGGAGGCCGTCAAAGACCCCTCCAAGCGTGCGGACGTCAAGGCGTTCTACATCAAGGGCATGGTCAAAGACGGTCAGGGCGAACCTTTCAACGCATGGGTCAAGCCCAATTTCGCATTGGGTAAGATGGACTTCTTCAAATGGAACCCCGACCGTGCCAAGCGGCAGGGCGCCGAGGTGAAGCCTGCCGGCGAAAGCCGCACGCAGGTGGCCGTCAATTCCGAGGGCAAGACGGTCGAGGCGGTCAAGAATGTGAAAGAGCCGCTCAAACAGGGACAGCAGCAACCTACGCCGACGCAGGAGAAACGAGCCGCCCGTACTTATCGAAAAAACAATTCCAAAGGTCTGAAACATTAGAGATATGGAGACGATCTATGTGATTATAGGAGTATTGGTACTCCTTAATGTCGGAGTTATCGCCTTATACCTCCATGTCGGGAAACGTCTGCCCTCGGATGAGCGGGAGGACGACGAGCGACAGTACTACGACGAAAACGGCAACCACGTCTACTACGACCGTAAACTGATCGCCCGTCTGAAACGCGAGAAAGAGAAACGGGAACATCAAGGAAACAACAACGACCACTAAAAAATCCGAATATCATCATGCAAGTAATCATCGCAGAAAAGCCCTCGGTAGCGCGGGAGATCGCCGCCATCGTGGGCGCCAAGAACCGCCGGGAGGGTTATATCGAGGGAAACGGCTATGTTGTAACGTGGGCTTTCGGACACCTCATCCAACTGGCCATGCCTCAGCAGTACGGCATCGAGGGATTCAAGGCGGAGAATCTGCCTATCCTGCCGCCGAAATTCATCCTCCTGCCCCGTCAGATCAGGGAGGGCAAGGAGTACAAATCCGATCCGGGTGTGCTGAAACAGCTCTCCGTTATCAAAGAGTTGTTCAACATGGCCGACCGTATCGTCGTCGCGACCGATGCCGGACGCGAGGGCGAGTTGATTTTCCGTTATATCTACTCGTTTTTGGAGTGCCGCAAGCCATTCGTGCGACTGTGGATCAACAGCCTAACGGACAAAGCCATCCGCGAGGGATTGCAGAACCTCCGGCCGGGTGAGGAGTACGATGCCCTCTACCTCTCGGCCAAAGCCCGCAGCGAGGCCGATTGGGTCGTCGGCATCAACGCCTCGCAAGCTCTCTCCATCGCCGCCGGCCGCGGCGTGTGGTCGCTGGGACGTGTCCAGACACCTACGCTGGCCATCATCTGCTCCCGCTATCTGGAAAACAAGGCCTTCAAGCCTGCGACCTATTATCAACTCAAACTCTCGACGTCCAAAGACGCTACGCTCTTCGCCGCTCTCTCGGCACAACGCTTCGACGACGAACATGCGGCGCAAACGGCCTATGCCGCTGTCATGGATACCGAACACGTGCGTGTAATTGCGGTCGAGCGCAAGGCGGTAAAGGAACAGCCGCCCCTGCTGTACGACCTCACGACGCTTCAAAAGGAGGCCAACACGCGCTACGGATTCTCAGCCGACAAGACCCTCGGCATCGCGCAGACGCTCTACGAGAAGAAACACATCACTTATCCCCGCACCGGCTCGCGTTACATTCCCGAAGACGTTGCCGCTGAAATCCGCCCGCTGCTCGCGACCTTGCGGGAGTATCCGCAGTTCGGGCGGGAAGCGGCCGCCGTTGCCGGTTCGGAAATCAACCGACGCTCCGTCGACAACGACAAGGTAACGGATCATCATGCCCTGCTCATTACGGAGGTAGCGCCGACGAGCCTGCCGACCGAGGAGCAGACGATCTACGACCTGATTGCCGGCCGCATGGTCGAAGCCTTCGGCGGGGTCTGCATCAAAGAGGTATCGACAGTACGGCTGGAGTGCGGCGGCATGGAGTTCGTCGCCAAAGGTACGGTCGTCCGAGAGGGCGGCTGGCGCAAAGTCTGGCAGGAGCCGGAGGAGCGGGCGGACGATACGACGGCGGCACTGCCCGCATTGCAGGAGGGCGACGAATTGCCGGTAAAGGGCTGCGACGTGGAGCGCAGGCAGACCAAGCCGCACCCCATCCATACGGAGAGTTCCCTGCTGGCCGCAATGGAGACGGCCGGTCGCAGCCTGACGGACGAGGCCGAACGCGAGGCGATGAAAGATTCCGGCATCGGAACGCCCGCCACCCGTGCCGCCATCATCGAGACGCTCGTTGCTCGCGATTACATCCGCCGTGAGAAGAAGTCGCTCGTCCCGACCGACAAGGGACTGGCCGTATACGGTATCGTCAAGGACAGGAAGATCGCCGATGTCGCCATGACGGGCGGCTGGGAGCTGGCCCTCGCGAAAATCGCCACCGCAGAAATGGATGCTTTCACGTTCCACCGAGGTATCGAGGTCTATGCCGCACAGATCGCCAAAGAGCTGCTGGCGGTCAAGGTAGAAAACACGCCGGAACGTGGCGGAGCCGTCTGCCCCCGCTGCGGAAAGCAGGTCGTTTTCTATCCCAAAGTCGCCAAGTGCCAAAATGCCGACTGCGGCTTGACAGTATGGCGCACCATCGCCCGCAAGGAACTGACGGATGCCCAGCTCGCCGACCTCATGACCAAAGGCAAAACCTCGGTCATCAAAGGGTTCACCAAAAGCAACGGCGAGACGTTCGAGGCGGCGCTCACGCTCGACAAAGAGTATAAGACCGTCTTCGACTTCTCACCGCGCAACAAACCGAAAACGGGAAAAGGGAATAAACGAAAATAATCGTTACCTTTGCCACTGAAGAATCTTATCGACGAGATGATGCTTGTCCGATGGATTTTTTAGTGGCGGCGCTTCGGGTGGGAACCCGGAGCGCCTTTTTCTCTTTCCCCATTTCCCGACCACTAAAAAATCCGAATCATGTCAGACAAACAACAAACCCCTTACGAGGAGTTGTCCTATTACGGACTCTCTCTGCTCTCGTATCTGCGCGGCAGCCATCCCGAACTTGCCGCCGACAGGTCGTTCATCGCCGAGCGCGCCGACCGAGCCGCCGAGGCGTACAGCGACGCGATTCGTGCGGGAAGCACCCATGCCGAGGCCGAGGCGGCCGCAAGCGAGGAGCTGTACCGCAGGCTTCATTTCTCGCCTTACAATACGCTGGTCCATATTCTTTGGGACGAGTTCGCCTCGGAGATTCCCGAAGATGCCGCACGCGCGGTCGCACTCCGGCTGCTGACTTTGCCCGCATTGCGCGACGTGCTGGCGAAGTACGACCTTGCGGACGATTTCGCCGCGACACCGGAATATCAGCTGCTCTACACCGAACTTGTAGGAACCGTTCAAATACTGCTTGAAGATGGCTTACAATAAGAAGGCGCATCTTCGCCGAAACATCGACGCGCTGAAAGCAGCTTTCGCGCTCGAACGGGAGCCGCACGAACTCTCCCCGGAGGAATCCGCACGACTTGCCGCATACAGCGGCTTCGGGGCGATCAAAGAGGTGCTGGAAGCCCCGGACAGCAAACGGAATACCGACGGCATGGCCGACCTCGTGGCGGAACTGCACGAGGTCATCAAGAGCAATACCGCCGGTGAGCGGGAGTACAAACGCTACATCGACGGAATCCGAAACTCGGTGCTGACGGCATTCTATACGCCGCCCGAAGTCGCGTATGCCATTGTCGATACGATATGGAACAGAGGGATTGCTCCCAAACGGATTCTCGATCCCAGCGCCGGCACGGGTGTCTTTCCGAAAGTCTTGGCAATAAACCAGCCTTCCGCCGAGATAACCTGCTTCGAGAAAGACCCCGCGACGGCTCTTATCCTCAAACACCTGCATCCGAGAAGCCGCGTACGGGCGCAGGGATATGAAACGATCGAACCCAAGTACGCCGGTCATTACGATATGGCCGTGAGCAACATCCCGTTCGGGGACGTAGCGCTGTTCGACCCGTTTTTCTCGACCCATACCGACCCCGTGCGGCGTCAGGGAACACGCACGTTGCACAACTACTTCTTCATGAAGACGGTCGATACGGTGCGCGAGGGAGGCATCGTGGCTTTCATCACTTCGCAGGGCGTGCTCAATGCCGAGCAGGGACGTCCCGTGCGCGAATGGCTGATGAAGCGGTGCGACATCGTGTCTGCCGTGCGCTTCCCGAACAACCTCTTCTCCGAACATGCCGGAACCGAGGTAGGCAGCGACCTTATCATCTTGCAGAAGAAAGCTGCGGCGGGCGAGCTGTCCCCGCGGCAACTGGATTTCATCGAATCCCGCAAACTGTCGAACGGCATTCGGGTGAACAACCTGTTCCGAACGTTCGACCGCGTGATACATACTGCCGCAAAGGTCGGAACTGACCCTTACGGAAAACCCGCAATGGAGTTCACGCACGCGGGCGGCACGTCGGCCATCGCCGACGAATTGCGGCGTATGCTCTCGGACGACCTCCGTGCGAACTTCGACATAAGCTACTACCTGTCCCATGCTCCTGCCGACGAGGTGCGGCAACAAGCGTCGCAACGACCGCAGCAAACACCATCCGTCGCTGCCGAATCGGAGGAGATGCGCCGTACCGTCGCCGAGATGGCGGCACAAGGATACAGCCTCGATACAGAGACGGGAGAACTTTCGGCCCTCGACGACCTTTCGCAGCGAGTCGCGGAACACGCTCCGTCGGAAGAAGATTTGGCTGAATTCGGAGCGTGGGCGGCGGAAAAGGAGCAGCGGATATGGGAAGCCGCCCCGCCGCAACCCGAAGACTTCGGCATCGCGGAACCCGCCGACACAGAGGTGCAGGCGACTTCGGAGCCTGCACGACAATCGGTCGCAGAATCCGCCGGTTCGCTTTTCGATGTTCCTATCGAGCCGCAATCCGAACAAGCCGCCGTGCCGCAGGAACCGCTGTTGACGCTCTACGACCTGTTCGGATTCACCGAGCAGGAACGCAGTCAGACACTCCCCAAGCGCAGAAACCGCCGTACGTCGACCCGAAAACCGACCGGTCAGCCGTCGATGTTCGACCAGCCTGCACCGTCGGAGCCGCAGCCTGCCGCTCCTGTTTCAGAGCAGCCCGCACCGTCGGAGCAAGAGGACTACGACCCTGAAAAGCTGTATGCAAGTCTGAATTGGGAGGAGAATCCGCCGATAAACGGATTCTACCAGATGATGATGGAACTCTCGCCCGAACGACGGGCGGAGCTTCGGCAGGAAGCCGCCGAACGTCGGGAGCAGCGGGCAGCGCAAGTACCGCGTGCCGCCTCGCCTCGCACGCCGGCCGATACCGAGCCGCGCGCTTTCGGCGGGGAGATGCTATCGCACTACCGCGAGGGAACGCTGGCGATGGATGAAAACGGTCGCGTCGGCTATCTGCGCGACCTCGACGCCCTGCGTCCCATGTTCCACCCGCTGAGTCTCTCACCGACGCAGCGCACGAAAGCCTCGCTCTACATCGAGATACGCGACACCTATTTCCACCTCTACGACAACGAGGCGCAGACACAGACGGAGAATCCCGCCCTGCGCGAGATGCTCAACCGGCTTTACGATGCCTTCACGGAGCGTTTCGGTCGGCTCAACGACAAACGCAACCTCGACCTCATCAAGATGGATGCGCGGGGAACGGAGATTCTGTCGCTTGAACGCTACATCGACGGCAAGGCCCGCAAAGCCGATGTTTTCGACCATCCCGTAGCTTTCAACCCCAACGAGATTACCCATGCCGAGGATGCGCACGAGGCACTGGTCGCCAGCCTGAACAAATACGGACGGGTCGATTTGGAGTACATGGCTTCGCTCACGGGAGCTACGCAGCCGCAGATGCTCGAAGAACTGAAAGGGCGCATCTACTTCAATCCCCTCATCGACCGCTACGAGATCGCCGACAAGTTCATCGCGGGGAAGGTCATCGAAAAAGCCGATCGGGTGCAGACTTTTCTGAATCAGCACCCCGACGACGAGGCGATACGTGAGTCGCTCGAAGCATTGCGGGCGGCGGCTCCGAAGCCCATTGCTTTCGACGACCTCGACTTCAACTTCGGCGAGCGGTGGATACCCAAAGGCGTCTATGAAAAGTTCGCCTCCTCGCTGTTCGATACGGAAGTCAAGGTGAGCCATGCCCCCGACATCGACGAATACAGCGTCAAGGCCTCCTCTCTGAACGCGAAGATTCTGAATCAGTACGCCGTCGATTCGCAGAGCCGCAAATACAACGGCATCCACCTGTTGAAGCACGCCCTGCAAAACACCTCTCCCGACATCACCAAGAAGGTAACGAAGCTCATCGACGGGGAGCTGAAAGAGGTGAAGGTTCGCGACGGCGAGGCCATACAGCTTGCCAACAGCAAGATCGACGAGATACGCAACGCCTTTCCGGAGTGGCTGCGCGAGCAGACGCCCGACTTCAAGGATCGGCTCACAGACCTCTACAACCGCACGTTCAACTGCTTCGTGCGCCCGAAATACGACGGGTCGCACCAGACATTTCCTGACCTCGACCTCAAAGGACTGGGCATTCCCGACCTCTACCGAAGTCAGAAAGATGCCGTCTGGATGGACAAGATGCTCGGCGGCGGAATCATCGACCACGAGGTGGGCGGCGGCAAGACGCTCATCATGTGCTGCGGAGCCTACGAAAAGAAGCGTCTCGGACTGGCCAACAAGCCCCTTATCATCGGACTGAAAGCCAACATCCACGAGATTGCACGCACGTTCTGCACGGCCTATCCCAATGCGAAAGTGCTCTATCCGGGCAAGGAGGATTTCACGCCCAAGAACCGCGAGCGTATCTTCAACCTCATCAAGAACAACGACTGGGATGCCGTGATTCTCTCGCACGAGCAGTTCGGCATGATACCCCAATCGCCGGAGGTGCAGCAGGAGATTTTGCAGGCCGAACTGGACAGCGTGGACGAGAACCTCGCCGTCCTGCAATCGCAGGGACGGGAGGTATCCCGCGCCATGCTCAAAGGCTGCCTCAAACGCAAGGCGAATCTGGAAGCCAAGTTGCAGACCATCATGCACACGCTCGAAACACGCAAGGACGATGCAGTGGATTTCCGCCTGATGGGCATCGACCACATCTACGTGGACGAGAGCCACAAATTCAAGAACCTGACCTTCACCACGCGCCACGACCGCGTGGCGGGACTGGGCAATCCCGAAGGGTCGCAGCGGGCACTCAACATGCTCTTCGCCCTGCGCACCATACAGGAACGCACGGGGCGCGATCTGGGAGCCACGTTCCTCTCCGGCACGACCGTTTCCAACTCTCTCACGGAGCTATACCTGCTGTTCAAATATCTGCGACCGAAGGAGCTGGAGCGGCAGAACATCCGAACTTTCGATGCGTGGGCGGCCATCTTCGCCAAAAAGACCATCGACTACGAGTTCTCCGTAACCAACGAGGTCGTGCAGAAAGAGCGGTTCCGCTACTTCATCAAAGTACCCGAACTGGCGGCGTTCTACTCGGAGATTACCGACTATCGTTCGGCCGAGGACATCGGCATCGACCGTCCGCAGAAGAACGAGATTCTGCACAACATACCGCCTACGCCCGAGCAAGAGGAGTTCATCGGCAGACTGATGGAGTTCGCCAAAAGCGGCAAGGGCGAGCTGCTGGGCCGTGCGCCGCTCTCCGAACGGGAGGAGAAGGCGAAGATGCTCATCGCAACGGATTATGCCCGCAAAATGTCGCTCGACATGCGCATGATCGACCCCGACCGCTACGGCGACCACGTGGACAACAAGGCCAGCCACTGCGCCAAGATGATAGCGGAGTATTATCATAAATACGACGCGCACAAGGGAACGCAGTTCGTTTTCTCGGATTTGGGGACATACCAGCCGGGCGACGGATGGAACGTGTACAGCGAGATAAAGCGGAAGTTGACGGAGGACTACGGCATACCGGCAAGCGAGGTGCGCTTCATTCAGGAGTGCAAGACCGACAAGGCGCGCAAGGCGGTGATAGACGCCATGAACGCCGGGACTGTGCGCGTGCTGTTCGGCTCCACAAGTATGCTCGGAACGGGTGTGAACGCGCAGAAAAGGTGTGTTGCAATCCATCACCTCGATACACCGTGGGTGCGACATGAAGTCGCATAGATAATTGTTGGAATGATACTTACGGGTATCAGCTTTAACCCGCTGTTCCGTCAGCGGTAGCCTACCACCGATGCACCTTAATAGTTGTATTAAGCGGTTGGGACAAAGTACACTTTCGCAAGACAAGACAGAACCGTGAGGGGAAGTCAAGTACGGTTAGTATCATACCGTAGAGTGGCGAGGCAGGATAGTATGGTTAGCGCAAGCGAACTGTTAGTAAACTTCGTAATGTCACGAAAGAGTGTAAGATACTGGTACACTCTACCCAAAAGGGAAGCGGTCGGTTAATCCTTTCCATGGTAGGATTACACGGATATAAGCACCGCCGGAGGATGAGACAGAACCTAACCTATCCGTTAGTTATCTATGTGGAACATGGTAAGCCTGTATATCTCCTGCCATGTAAAAATGGCAGGTAAGCTGACAGCAATGAAAGCCGAATGGTGTGCAGGTATAAGATAACAGAAAAAGCGAATGCCGTTCTGTAATGGAACGGATACGGATTGAACCGACATCACGGGCTGATGTAGGCGACATCATCCGACACGAAAGTGGGCAGACTTCTGTGGCGACACTCGGTAGGCAAAACAAACCGAATGTTGCCAAATGGTGATTCTTTACAATAGACTTTTAGAACTTTTTTAAAGTAGGAATGCAAATGAACGATAAAATCAAAGAAAAACTCCTCGACCAATCGTGTGCACCGACTGATAACTTGCAAACGAATTGGGACAGGATAGACTGGACCAAAGCGGAGCAGGCTGTTAAGAAGCTTCAAGCTCGCATTGTAAAGGCTCAGAAGGAAGGCAGAACGGGCAAGGTGAAAGCCTTGCAGTGGACGCTGACCCACTCTTTTTACGCAAAAGCCTTAGCCGTAAAGAGAGTTACTTCTAACGGAGGTGGTAGCACCCCCGGGGTGGACATGGAAACATGGGAGAAACCCGAAGCAAAAACACAAGCGATAAGTGAGCTCAAACGCAGAGGCTACCTGCCGAAGCCATTGAGAAGAGTCCACATCAAAAAGAGTAATGGCAAACTGCGACCGTTGGGAATACCGACAATGAAAGACAGAGCCATGCAAGCACTTTACCTCATGGCATTGGAACCAGTGTCGGAAACAACAGCCGACACACGTTCGTACGGTTTCCGCAAGGAACGTCGCTGTATGGATGCGGTACAGCAATGTCATAACATTCTCCGGAAAGGCTATTCTCCCGAATGGATTTTGGAGGGTGACATAAAGGGGTGCTTCGACCATATCAGCCATGAATGGTTGCTTGCCAACATCCCTATGGACAAAGCAATACTCCGAAAATGGTTGAAATGCGGCTATATCTTCAACAAACAGATGTTCCCGACAGAGGAGGGAACGCCACAAGGTGGCATTATCTCTCCCACGCTTGCCAATATGACATTGGACGGATTGCAGAAAGTCCTTGCAGAGAAATATAAACGAGTTAGAATAAAAGGCAAGTTATATTCGCCAATGGTGAATCTTGTCCGCTATGCTGATGACTTTATAATTACCTGCGAGAACCGTGAAACACTTGAAAAAGAAATCAAGCCATTGGTAGCCGACTTTATGTCTGAAAGAGGTTTGACCTTATCCGAAGAAAAGACGGTGATAACCAACATTCGTGACGGTTTCGATTTCCTCGGTTTCAATATTCGCAAATACGGCAATGAAATATTGACAAAGCCGACCAAGAAAGCCGAAAAACGCTTTATGGAAAATATCCGTAAGGTTACAAAAGGTCATAAGGGTTGCAAGCAGGAATCATTAATCAGAATGTTGAATGCTAAAATCCGAGGATGGGGAGCATATTATCAGCATGGGGCGACACGTGATTCTTTTCACAGAATCGACCATCAGATATTTCTCGCCTTGTGGCAATGGGCTAAACGCCGTCATTCCAAGAAAGGAAAACGGTGGATAAAAGACCGTTATTGGCACAATATCCGAGGGAACAGCTGGACTTTTGCGGCTAAGTTCAAGAAATCAAACGGCAAGGAAGACCAACTCACTTTGCTGAAACTGGCATCTTCGTTTCCTTTCCTGCAATATACGCAGATAAAAGGGGATATGAATCCGTTTGACGCAGACTGCCGCCTGTACTTCAATAAAAGAATGAAGTCAAAGATGCTTGTGACACTGAAAGGACGTAAGTCCCTGCTTTACCTATGGGAAAAGCAAGGGCGGAAATGTCCGATATGTGGTGAACCGATTGACACGTATAAGGCATGGAACGTAATGCCAACCGTCCAAGACGGACGGAAATGCAATCTGTTGGTTCATGATGAATGCTTCAAATTTTCCCGTAAATCCAATGGAAACAAGAAGTAGTGTGAGCCGGTCTCTGCACACGAACAGAGACTTAGAAAAGCTTGAGCCGTATGAGGGGAAACCCTCATGTACGGTTCTGAGGGGGGAAGAGGGCAGTAATGCCCTTGACCTACCCGATCGGCCCAGCGACCTCGAACAGCGCGACGGCCGCGGCATCCGTACCGGAAACGAAGTGGCGAAATACCATGCCGACAACAAGGTGGACGTGATTCTCTATGCCGTCGAGAAGTCGCTCGACGCCTACAAGTTCGGGCTGCTGCACAACAAGCAGCTCTTCATCCGCCAGCTCAAGACCAACAACATGGGCAGCCGCACGATCGACGAAGGGGCTATTGACGAGAAGTCGGGCATGAACTTCTCCGAATACGTCGCTATTCTTTCGGGCAACACCGACCTGCTGGAAAAGGCCCGCTTGGAGAAGAAGATCGCCACGCTCGAAAGCGAGCGTCAGGCATTCGTGCGCGGCAAGTCATCGAGCCGCTACAAGCTGGACACCATTCTGTCCGATATGAAGAAGAACGACGCCAAAATCGAGGGCATAAGCACGGACTTGGAGCATTTCAAAGCCCGAGTGCAGTTGAACAGCGACGGTTCGTACCGCAATCCCGTGAAACTCTACGGCCTCGAAACTTCCGACCCGAAGCTCATCGGCAAGCAACTGAACCATATCGCCGAGACGGCCCGAACGGGCGGTGAGTTACAACCCATCGGAAGCCTCTACGGATTCGACCTGCTCGTAAAGAGCGAAACGACCGAAAAGGACGGATTCGACCTTACGCAGAACCGTTTCTATGCGCGCGGCGAAGCCGACTACCTCTACTCCTACAATCACGGTAATATCGCCGCAGATCCGCGTTTAGCCTCGCTCAACTTCATACATGCCCTTTCGACCATCGAAACGGTGTTGGAGGGCTTCAAGAAGAAGAATGAGGAACTCGCCAAAGACATTCCCACCCTGCAAAGCGTGGTGGAGGGAACGTGGCGCAAGGAATCCGAACTGGCGGCACTGCGCGCCCAAATGACGGAGCTGGAGCGCAAAATTCAACTGTCGCTGAAACCTATCGAAGAGGAGGCGGAGGCGATAGAAGATACCGCGCTGATGGAAGACGGGCCACGGCATTCACTGCCCGAAGGTGGCAGACAGCCTTTTATTCCGTCGCGCCTGCAACAGATAGCCGACGCCTCCGGCGGACGTATCGTCATCGGGCGTGTCGGAACGCAGGTCAAAAACGAATCCGGCACAAACAAAGGCATCAAGATGTAACGACAAAGCCGACGGTATTGCCGTCGGCTTTTATTTATACAGAATCATATTACTCTCCGATTCGGCTTTTCAAATCCATGCGTTCGTGCAGGATTCTCACGATCTCTACGGCACTCTCGGAAACCGTCCGATAGAAAACGATGTGTTTGCCCGTTCGGTATCCGTATAATTCGGCCATGATTTCCGCGTACTCCCTGCCCAGCGGTCGAGAACTGTCGGCTATTTGTCGGCAGGTAGCCACAAGCAACGCATAATATTTGTCGGCTTGGGCCTCCGACCATGTTTCGACCGTGTAATTCCAAATGTTCGTGAGGTCTTCGACGGCCTTGTTCGAGAAAAGCAGATCAGCCATTTTTTCGCTGCATTTTCAACGTCCGAAGATGTTGCTCGGGATCGAACCCTACGGCGATGCCGCTTCTCACACCCTCGTCGATTGCGCTCTTCAACGCCACGACACTGTTTTCCTGCTCCTCCAAAAGTCGCAGACCGGCACGCACCACCTCGCTGGCATTGTTATAACGTCCCTGTGCGATTGTCGATTGGATAAAATTCTCGAAATAGGCTCCCAAAGCTACCGATGTCGTTTTCATAATTCACCTCCTTTTCCGCAAAGTTACCAATATTTAGTAATACAACAAATTTACGGCCGATTTTATTATCTTTTTCCGAACGAATTATTTTCCCGCTCCTTTTTCAGTTTGCGGAAATTGCTGAAATTACGCTCGATGAACCGCAGTACGTCCGATTCGCGATAGAACGTCTTGTGATAGATCATCTGGTAGGGCAAATCCCCGGAAGTACGATACCGTTGCAGCGTGCGTTTCGAGATGTTGAGCATCTTGCACAAGTCGTAATTATCCAGCAGCCTGTCGCCGTCGGGCAAAACGGAGAGGCTTTGCTCCGCGGCGGGCGTGCACAACTCCTCGATACGCTCCAACCGCTTGGCGAGACGCTGCATCCAGTTGTCGAAATACTCCCTGTCCAACATCATGGCCGCCTACTCTTTACACCGTTTCACGGAACGTTCGTGCAGCACCCGTTTGATGTCGCCCAATGTATAATAGAGCTTATGGTTCAGAGACGAATAGGAGATTACCCGATCCGACCGCAAACGCTGCAACGTGCGAGGGCTGATGCCCAGATACCGGCATATTGTCTCACCGTTCACCCAATCGTCGTCCGACGGAGTGTTCTGCAGCTTTTTACCGGCAAGAGTTTGTTCTACTTTTTCGATACGCCCGACGAGTTCTTTGTAGACTTTCGATCCGATAATAATTACTTTCATAATCCTTTGTCGTTTTGTTTGTTACAAAGGTCGGAGTTATAAGAACAGGAAGGCCCCATGTCCGTATGACTTTTTTATAAGTTATTTTAATAGCTAATTTTCAACAAATTACAGCTTGATCGTCGGCGACTGTAAAATAACATATGAGAAATCGCTATGGGTATTCCATCACAGTCTATATCATCATAACATTCTAATTACGAGAGTCCAACAGAAACGACAAATCCCATTTCCACTCACAAAAACAAGTGAAAACGGGATTGTATTTGGCCGAAACAACGAGATGCCGACATGGGTCATGGCAGCGGTTTCTTTTTTCGCTCTTTTTTCAAACTTTGCATTCGCTTGATTAGAGATTCTTTAAGACTGTCGAGAAACGGCGTTTGTTTGTTACGGATACGCATATCGGCAAATGTCCGCGAATAGTTCGGATTCAATTCGATATTGAAAACCGTAGATACGTAATTGAGCAATCTGTTCAACGGAACATCGCCGAAGACCTTGCGGCTGTTCCACGCGAATATCTGCTCGTAAAGCTCCGTCTTCGTTCCGCACCACGTAATACGAACACGAGGCAAGGATTGCTCCGCCTGCTGCTGTTCCAATGCGTACAACTCTTTCGTCAGATAAGTGAGCAACAATTCGTTAGCCTGCAATTTCGCGACCTTGAAATCGGCATTGGTCGAGAACTTCGGGTCGCGCTCGTAATGAAACGATTCGAGGTATAGTGCCGTATCGTTCCGATTGCGCAGATAATACAACGAATCCAAATGCGTCATGCCAGAGCGATAGTAACGCACGAAATCGGAGTGCTTGTTATTGTAACGGTTGATCGCCTTGATTTCATCCCGCAGATAGATATGTTGGGATTCGACACCCACGGGACGGTTCATCTCGATGTTATAGACTTTGCGATAATAAATCAGACGATGGTACAACCGAGGTTTGATGACCTTGAAAAACTCGATCTCCTCGGCTTCGGTGCTGAATGTATAGCCGGCGACAAACTCCCTCAACCGCTGAAAAGCATCGCCCAAAACGAGCGATGCCTCCAACGATTTTTTCAGGACATTCAAATTGGATTTCTCAATGCCTTTAAGCCGATTTTCGATCTCTTTTTCCAAGCTATTAATAAACACCCTCATTGATTGACGGTTTTATAGTCCGACAAACTATCCTGAATCTATTCTTTCATTGACAACAGTTCCGCGAAGAATCGTCGCAACTGTCCGATTTCGTAGTTTCGGCATGGTTTGAATCATTCTCTTTCGAGGGATTCGCATTCCCTGTTGCCGCGTCGAACTCTTCGATAATCTGCATTCCGCACGAGCAGGAACACGGTTTCGGCGCGAACAGCGATGCCCAAAAACCTTTCTTCTCTTTTTTCTCTTCCATAAAACGATGATTTATAATAAAATGTTGAACAAATAGCCTGCGATAACAGCCGTCAGGAAAATAACCAGCACGATGATCGCTACCAGCCTCCGGCGGAAGATACTTGCCAGCAGCGACATTTCGGGAATTGCCATGCCTGCACCGCCGATGACGAGCGAAATGACCGCTCCGATGCTCATTCCCTTGCCCATCAATGCCACACCGATCGGGATAGCCGTTTCAGCACGAATATAGAGCGGAATGCCCAAAACGGCTGCAATTGGTACAGCCAGCGGATTATCCGGCCCGGCGATACCGAGTACGAAATCCTGCGGCATATAACCGTAAATACCGGCACCCAGCGCTACGCCGACGAGCAAGTAGCCCATAATCGGACGCAAGCTGTTCCACGCACTGTGAAACGCCTCGCGGAGTTTGCGTCCGAACGGCCACGACCGGCGGTCTTCGCCTGCCTCACGTGTATTTTTGAGCCTGACATTCTTGACATAGCGCTGCATTCCGGTCTTTTCGAGGATAAATCCGCAAGCGACCGACGCGCCGAAAGCAATGACGAAGTAGGCGATCATGGCTTTTGCTCCGACCATCGCACCGAGCATACCGATGATGATCGGATTCAGCAACGGCGAAGCAATCAAGAACGACATCGTGGCTCCGAACGGTACGCCTGCATTGAGAAAGCCGACGGTCATCGGAATCGTCGAGCAGGCGCAGAAGGGTGTGAGCGCTCCGAATCCTGCGGCCATGATGTTGCCGACGATACCTCGACCTGAAAGTTTGGAGCGGATTTTCGTTTCGGGAATGTACATCAGAATAATCTCGACCGCGGCGCTGATAAGCAGAAACAAAGCGACGAGTTCGAACGTGATGAATACGAAATACTCCAAGGTTTGAACGAATGTATTCATAATGTCTTCGTTAACTATTAAACTTATGACGCGTGCGATTGGCTATGCCGACGAGCAACAGCATTACCGGAACTTCTACTAATACGCCCGCCACCGTTGCCAAAACCGCCCCGGAGTGCAAGCCGAATAACGAAATCGCAATAGCGACCGCCAACTCGAAAAAGTTGCTTGCCCCGATCATTCCGGCAGGAGCTGCAATACTGTGGGGCAATCGCCAACACCAAGCCCAGCCGTAAGCTACCGAAAAGATAAGAATGGTCTGTATGACAAGCGGTATGGCAATCAACAAAAGGTGCAGTGGATTGGTTAGGATCGTTTCTCCCTGAAACGAAAAAAGGATGATAAGTGTCGACAGCAAACCAAGCATAGGCACCTTGTCGAACTTGTGGACAAATACGTGATTGAAATAGTCGATTCCTTTTCTACGAACTACAAAAAAGCGCGTCGCAATGCCCGCTATTAACGGAATGACTACAAAGAGTACCACGGATAACAACAGTGTATTCCACGGTATCGGCACTCCTCCAATACCGAGTAACAATGCAACAATGGGAGCAAAGGCTACGAGAATAATCAAATCATTCACTGCAACTTGTACCAACGTATAAGTCGCATCGCCTTTCGTTAGATAACTCCATACAAAAACCATAGCCGTGCAAGGAGCTGCACCCAGCAACACCGCACCTGCCAGATATTGTTCTGCGAGGTCAGCAGGTATCAAGGTCTTAAATATCACGACGAAGAATAACCATGCGATGCCGAACATTGTAAAGGGTTTTATCATCCAGTTCGTGATACAAGTTACAACGAGCCCCTTCGGACGTAACCCGACATTCCGCACACTCCGAAAATCTATTTTGAGCATCATCGGATAGATCATCAGCCATATCAAAACGGCAACCGGAATCGACACGTTGGCATATTCCCATTTTCCGAACGTAGCCGGAAAAGCAGGAATGAACCGGCCTATCGCAACGCCTGCGATGATGCAGAGGATAACCCATAATGTCAGATAGCGCTCGAATATTCCTATATCATTGTTTTTTGCCATAGTCCCATCCGATTATAATAAGTTCCCGTAAATATATCCAGCAAGCGTCGCCAATACGATGACCAGTACGACATAGACTACGGTCTTTTTCGTTCCCATAACGCCACGAATCACCAGCATGTTGGGCAGCGACAGCGAGGGGCCGGCCAAAAGCAGCGCCAATGCCGGGCCTTTGCCCATGCCAGAAGCCAACAACCCCTGAATAATCGGCACTTCTGTCAGTGTGGCGAAGTACATGAAAGCTCCCGTGAACGAGGCAAAGAAATTCGAGAGCAGCGAATTGCCGCCGACCGCCCATTCGATCCAGCGGTTCGGAATAATGCCAGCGATCGTCGTTCCGTCGTGTGTCGAGCCGAGCAGGAATCCGGCCGTTACGACACCTATTGCCAGCAAGGGCATGATCTGTTTGGCGAAACCCCACGACGACAAGGCCCATTCGCGGTTCTCGGCATCGCGTCCATCGAACAATAGCATGACAGCCAATGCCGCAATCCCGACAATCATCGGCACGAGCGGTACGAGTTTGGTCTCTGCAATGAACACAGCAGCTGCCCATGCAGACAAAGCCGTTACGACTGCGGACGCAGCGACCCATACTGTTTTGAGTTTCAGTATCCGAACGAGCGACCAACAAAGCAGCAACCCGAATCCGGCCGTAAAGAACCATTTATAAGTGAAGATGAACTGCCAGATGCCCGTGTCGGTTGCGGCAGGTGCACCCCAATTGGCAAAGACAAGGATAGCGACCAACGTAAAGAAATGCAACGCCGTCTGCCACATCGGCCGTTTTTCGGGAGGCGGCACGATGTTCATCTGTTGCTCTTTCTTCGCCTGTTCTTCCCGACGGAAAATGAATGCCATCGCAAGACCGATAACGACCGAGAAGCAGACAGCCCCGATCATGCGTGCCACACCCAATTCGACACCGAGAATCCGCATGGTGAGAATAATCGACAACACGCTGATTGCAGGGCCTGAATAGAGAAATGCCACGGCGGGCCCCAAACCTGCACCTCGCTTGTATATGCTCGTAAAGAGCGGCAGAATCGTGCAGGAACAAACCGCAAGAATACCGCCCGAAACAGCGGCTACGGAGTAAGAGAGCCACTTCTTCGCATTGGCTCCGAAGTATTTCAAAACCGATCCTTGACTGACGAATACGGCAATGACGCCTGCAATGAAGAACGCGGGCAGCAGGCACAGCACGACGTGTTCGCGGGCGTACCATCTCGCTAGATCGAGCGTCGCATCGACCGCCGTCATGAATCGTTCGCTGTTTATCGGCAAGAAAAATACAGCAACGAATACAGCTACGATCCGAAAGAGGACTTTCAACTCTTTTCTTGGTTCCATAAGTTATATCTTAAATACCGAGAATTTGCTTTACTTCGTTTTCAGCAGGAACCCGCCCTTTCATTTTGACCGTACCATCTACCACGACGGCGGGGGTCGCCATTACTCCGGAATTCAGTATTTCCACTATATCCTCGACTTTCGTAAGTTTCACATCGAGGTTATTCTCCTTGATTACTTTTTCGATTGCCTGATAGGTTGTTTTACATTTGGCACAACCGGTTCCCAAGACTTTGATTTCCATAATTCACTTCGTTTATTTGATTATTTGTTTTTCGTCGTATTACGAACGTTGTTCAGAAATAAAAAACAATACAATAGTAGATTCCTATTGCAGTGAATACACCTCCTACAATTTGGTTAAGCCACTTCTGTATAGTCTGCATCTTTCCATAAAATGATCCGATCTGCCCAACGCTGAATGCCAATATCCACGCTACGACCAACACAGGCAGGGCTGTTGCAATGGCAAATACGAGCGGCAGCAACCAGCCGGCCGTCGCAGTCGCTGCCATAGGAATCAGCATCCCGAAATAGAAAATGCCGCTCGTAGGACAGAAAGCCATTGCGAATAGCATTCCGAGCAGAAAAGCACCCGCACCGCCACGGCGTGCCAATCCCTCGCCATTGCCTTTGAATCCGAATTTCGGCAGATTGAGCCGGTCGCCGACAAGCATGAACGCTCCGATAAGCAGCAGGGCAGGGCCGAGCAACATTTCACCGTATTTGCCGACAAATTTCTGTATCCCGAACAGACTGGAACCGCTTTGCAGCACCACAAGCAATACGATACCCAGCGCAGTATATGCAACCGCACGCCCCAATGTATAAAGCAGTCCATTGAAGAATATACGCCGGCGATTTTCGATATTCTTTCCGATAAAGCCGATTGCCGCAATATTCGTAGCTAACGGACACGGCGATATGGAGGTCAGCAGACCAAGCAGGAATGCAGTCAAAACGGGTGTCGAACTGCTGTCCAATAACGATTGCAACCACTCCATACGGCTATTCGTTCAATGCGTTCGTAATCTTTTTCGCCAGACCGCTACGGAATGTATCGGGAGCCGTGCGGGCATTCCCGAATGCGAATTCGGTCAGATTCTCGCGTGTTTCCTTACCGTTCCGCCAACGACTGATGAACAACGAAGACCACGTTACTTCGTAGGCATCGGCCAGCCGTTCGTTCTCCGGAGTGGAAATATCCACCGAGCGAAATACGAGTGTTCCTTTTTTCACTTCATCGGCAAAAAGTGTTTCGACCGCCTCTGCCGCATTTTTTTCAATAGCCATGCAGGTGGCACAGCGTTGTTTTCCATGAAAATACAACACCTCTACGCGGTCTTTTTCGTTTTGTACCGCTTCGCTGTTCGCATTGCTTGTCGCACGGCTTCCGCAAGCGACCAACAGCAACGCCACTGTTCCTAATAAAAAGTTCTTCATCATACTGTTGTTATTTTGACTGTTTATATTTCGTCGAATTACGAACATTTTCACTATAAAAAAGGGTTATTCACAGCACCCCTCCTGCTTCGGAGCGCAGTTGCGATAGAAATCAGCGAAGAGCAGACGAGCCGCCTCCCAATTCTCGCGATTGATGCAATAACGCACTTTCGGCGGCTCGATCGTTCCCTGAATCAATCCAGCTTCTTTCAATTCTTTCAGATGCTGCGACACCGTGGCTTTCGAGATCGGCAACACTTCGTGAATGTCGCCGAAAAAACAACATTCCTGTTTCGCTAAAAAATGCAGAATCGCAATTCGGGCCGGATGTCCCATCGCCTTTGCAAATCGTGCAAGCTGCTCTTGCTCTATGCTATATGCTTTTTCTGCCATACATCTCTTTATTTGTTGTTCGCAAAACTACGAATAATATTTGTATCTACCAAATATCTAACGATAAATCATGCCAAATCAAAAATTAAAATCCAAAGAGCTTTGAGATTGATTTTTAATCCCTATATTTGCAAACACAGAGTTGTTTGAATTCTATAAAGAACAAGGTGGATTTAAGCACTTTACTGCTTACTTATCCGTTGCCTTCTTTTATGCGATTTTCTTCTAAATCGTTTATGCCCAAATAAATATCTCCGGGCTATATCAAAGATACGAATAAGCCTGAAATATCGAAAATCCGTCGAAGCGATTATTTTACAGCCACCCAAATACAATTCGCTCTCCCTTACCCAAAAGTAAAGGAGAGCGTACTGCTACTTTCTCATCAACTTCTCGAAATACTTGCAATCATAGCCCCAATAGCATTTGCCGTCACCGGCAAAATCCCAAATATTCATTACTTCCCGAAGCCGAAGCGGCAGCTCCTTACCGTCCCGGATAAATCGTTTGGATCGGCTACGAAAAAGACGGTTACATAACTGCTTGTCCTTTTTCTGCGACTTGCAACACGCGATCGTGCTGACGGGTGTTCGTTTCCTGCTTCTGCTCATGATCTCATAAGGTTTGACCCGTAACTTTCTACGAGTCGATTAAACACTTATGAGGCTCTAAATATTAAATTATTCAACATATTGACAATACTAAATTTCAAAGTGACGCATACGAATCTGTCTATGCTTCGGCTATAATCCGCAATGTTTCCTTTACATATCCCCTGCGATCATACTTCTCTCCTCGGCACAACCAACAACTGCATGGCGTTCCTGTTTTTTTGTAGATCTGCATCCATTTCACCCTTGCCAACTCGAACCAATGAGGATGTCTATTCCAGTTACCATCCGCTTTCTTGATTCCACACCCGCAAGCGGCATGATAAACCATGCGAGCTTTAAACACCCGGTTCTGTTGTTCTCTCCTCCAAAGTTTGTTTCTTTTGTCCATCGTCTCTTTGTATTAAAGTTAGAATGAACAAAAAATTTATCTGACTATACCCCAGCCTGTCCATATTGTAAAGTTTTAAGTGATGACTAAGACTATATTATGAATACAAAGGTAATGTTTATTTATGTCATCTTATGACGCAAATTATTTTTTCATTTATAAAATCGATATCGAACATAAATCGAGCTTGATACGATTCACATAATTTCATTCAAACAACCAACTATTAATGCATAATATTAACAATACGAATAATGCTCAATTTGACGATAAAAATCCGCCCGCATCTCCAAGAATCTTCGCGTTTGGATTTTTCGCCGAAAATCGTTATATTTGTACTGTCATGCAAGGAGATACGGCGACGGCGCAGGCAAAACAGGCAGGCGGACGCAAGACCATGCAGAAAGGCGGTAGGCGACACGGGAATAAGGCATAGAAAACCGCTGCAAACCGTTGATATACATTAGGCTTACAAATGTGCAGGAGCACCTTTATCCGCACAAAGGAGCCTTTTTCCAAGGCTCCTTTTTTGTTGCCCGTCCGGCGCAAAAAAGAGGAAAACATACTGTATATCATCATTTTGCAAAGGAATTTGACCGATTCCTCGAACCGAAAACGAAAAAACCGCCCGAAGACATTGGGGCTGCCCGAATTGTTCGGACAACCCCTCTCTTCATTCATAAGTTGCGTCACTTCATCCCGACGGATGATCTTTCTTCCAGATAAAGCGTCATATACGTCAGTAACTTGTCGGCGTCTATGCAGCAGCCCGGCTCCCGTCGCCGGATACAGCGAAAAGCCTTGTCGATCGAATCCCAGAGCATCAGGCTGAATCGATTCGCCTCGGCGGGAACCATGTACTTGGTCTGTACTGTCGGAAGCCACAGCAAAAACTCGACGCTGGCCGACTGCGGAAACAGTTCCAGCAGCTCGTCCGGTTCATGACGGTAGTCAAGAAACGTGTTCTCGCACATCCCGAATTTGGGCCGGATGACCGTTTCATAGATTTTCGCGTGGGTTCTGCGATGATCGTATCGGTCGAAAAACCACCGATCGATCTTTTTGACGCTTACGACACGATAGTAACGATAGGGACTCTCGTTATCCTTTTTCATAACCGCTAAAGTTTTAAGCAGGACGACATTATCCTTATCCTATTTTACGCATTTCGGCATACGTGAGATTCACCCTATAATCCCGAAATTCGGAGCGTTTCGCCAGTCGGCAATAACGGCAACCGACGGCAAGGGGCCGCCACATCGCAAAATGCCGATAATCCCCCGTATCCGATTCGAGCACGACATTCCTCTTCCGCAAGACGATCAGGCTCCATAGCGAGGAGCGGCCCTGACACCGGGAATTCGTCTCAGGAAAAAGATAGACATCCCCGCAGTTCAGTATTTCGCAAGGTCGTACAGACATGGTCGGAAAGCCGTTTTTTTCGTTTGCGCGGCAAAGGTCCGGAATCCGGGGAAGCTTTCCAAGCCGATATGGAACGCTTCCACACCAATATTCGGGACGGGCATGAAAAAGCAGTCCGGTTTTGCCGCGGGCAGCCTTTTGTCTTCGAATGCAAAGGGAGAAGATATATGGGTCCGGCGGATACGATAGCCGCCGGCCGGGAACCACACCCAGCGGCCAACCGGTCGTCAGGGAATCCCCGTCGGCCGATTGCAAAAGGGAAACCTATCCGGACGCGGCGGTCCGACCGGTGAACCATGCGCCATATCGGCACGGAGCGCGACGCACTGCTGCGCCAGAAACAGCTCACGGGACAAGCCGGCTTTTTCGCCGACGAGGAGTTCAGCCCCGGCGACGCCGACGAAGAAGCGGCCGAAAACGGACCGCAACCGCCGTCTTACTCCGGAACAGCGATCCGTTCCACGGGCTGTTCCCGTTTCGGGTCCAGCGGATGGGACTGATAGGCCGTTTTCCCGAAGTCGATCCCCGCGAGGTCGATACAGCGGATCGTATTGTTGTAGGCGGTCTTGTAATAGACCCGGCGGTTGGTCAGGTCGATGGCCGAGGTCCACTGCGTGGCGCTCGGAATGTCCGGACACTCGCCTTCGGGATGTTCGATGCCGATGGGAATGTCGAAATTGTTGAGCAGGTGGAAGCATTGCTGTACGGTCTCGAACCCGGTGGCGCGCTGCGGAGCCGTGGCGCGGTAGAAGGCGGCCCTCACGAAGCGCGATGGCGGCGTGGCGTCGCCCGGAAGGCCGAGGAACCCCGAATTGCCGCCCGTAGGCCGCAGCGTTACGCCGTCCAGCCGGCGGACGGGGGCGTCGCCCGGATAGAGGTTCACGTAATTGTTCAGGTTGGTGAGCTGCCACTCGAAACCGGGGGCGTTGGTGAGCACACCGACCTCATTTTCGTAAAAATGCGGCACTCCGCCGACGATTTCCAACACGACCTGCCGTCCGGACGGTTCTCCGATGCGCCAGTGTACGACCGACGTCTTTTCCAACGCAACGATGCGCACGCCTCCGACGGCGGCTTTGACCTCATCGACGGTCGAAAATTGTGTCAGCACCCATGCCACGAATTGCAGATCGGCGAGCGTGCGGTCGTTCTGCGCCGGTTCGTAGGGTTCATACCCTCCGTATTGCGGAAAGAAGAAGAGTCCGGCCGACAGCCCCGCTTCGTTGATCCCCTCGGCGATGAACTCCTTCTGCACCACGGACAGCCCCACGACGCCGTATTTGGCCGTGAAGGTCATGCCGTCGGCTCCCAAGGGTGTGAAGGAGCGGAGCCGCTGACCGCGCGGGATGACGACGTATTCGCTCTGCAAAACGCCGCGGGCCCACTCGATGGTGCGCGACTGCACATAACTGCCGTCAGCAGCCGTGAGCGCGATGCCCGTGCAGGCGACCGCCTGAAAGGAACCGCCGCAGACAGCGGCCATACCCAGCAACAAATTCCTTGTTTTCATAATCGTCCGGTTTACGGTGAATACCTTTGCACCCGCCCCAAATTCCGTGCAAATTCCCGTCGGAGACGATATCCGGCAGCGGGCCGCCCTATGGTATGACCTTTGCACGCGGAACAAAAAAAAGAATTCGAATTATGAAACGACCTGCATACGACAAGGAAGCTCTGCGGGAAAACAAGGGCGGAATGCAAGTGGGACAGCCTTCCGCCGATCCGCAGCAGACTCAGGAAACCACGCGCACCCAGATCACGCCGGACGACATTTCCGACGACGGCCCCATCGCCCCCGCATCCGCAAACGGAACTCCCTCCCGGCAGCAGATCGAACAGGACGTCGTGGCGGTCAACCCCTCGGTAGACAGCATGGAGAGCCGGGGCTAAGCCCAGAAGCCGGGCAACGCCGCCGAACTTCACCGCACACGAACGATCGGCCGGAGGTCGCCGGACACAACAAAAAAAACACACCGCAAAAGCGGTGTGTTTCAGTTTCCGGCCGACGGACAAGTCTCAGAAATTGCGCCCCGTGTCCCACCACAGGCGGGTACCGCCGTGATCGGGACCTCCAAGCTCTTTCAGAAGCATTTCGTATTGTTCGGGGTCCGAGGTTTCGAGCGTCGCGGGATAGGGCAAACGGCGGATCATCGTCTCGGTGTCGATGCTCTGGCCCTTGCTATGGTTGAAGCGCACCGGAAACAGACGCGGATAACCCGTCCGCCGCTGCTCGGCCCAAGCTTCGCAGCCTTCGGGATACATGGCGATCCACTTCTGGGTGATGATCCGTTCGAGTTTGATCTCGGCGGCCGCCGACTCGTCCCAGCGGGGCGACACGCGGCACCGGGCCGCAATATCGTTTTCCGGGGCGATCGGGTCACGGTAATCGGCCGCGGAAGCGTCGTTTTCCAGATACTGCTCCGCACCCGACACCTGCCATTGGGCAAACGATATGGAGACACCGGCGCGGTAGCACGTTCCGGCGTCTTCATCGGTCCACCCCCGCAGGGCGGCTTCGGCGCGCAGAAACCACACTTCGGCCGCAGACATCAGCACGACTTCGGTCGTCGGCTCGACGGTGAGCCGCGAAAAGGCGGCGTAATAGTTATGCGAAAAGGCGGTTCCCTGACGGATGCCGTGATATTGCCCTTTCAACGGAACGGAAACGGATTCCCCGCCGTCGTCCGTAATAACGAGATCGTCGGCGCAGGGTTCGAAAAACTTCGCAATACGCGGATCGCCGAACCCGGTCAGCACGGACTCCATCGAGGCGTTCATGACGGCTTCGTTCCAGCTCCGGTTGATCGCGCCAAGCGGATTCGAGTAGATTCCCGAAGTCTCGACCGCCGCATTGTTCGTATTGACCTCGATCACCCCGTACGGGTCGGCGGCCGCCTTCCGGAACTCCGCGCGGGCCTTCTCCGGCGCGACTGACGCAAGACGCACGGCCAGACGCATGCGCAGGGAGTTGGCGAAGCGGAGCCATGCGGCATAGCTGCCGTCGAGCAGCAGGTCGAATTTCGCAAATTCGCCGGCCGTCGGACGCTCCGCGACATAATCCGACAAGATTTCCGAGGCTTGATCCAGATCGTCGAAAAAGCGCATGTAGACCTCCCGTTGGCCGTCGGGCACGTACTCGGCGCCCTGCGCGCCGAAACGGGTATAAATCACCGGACCGTAATAGTCGGTCACCCGCTGCATGGCCAGCACCTTGAGTATCTTCGCAATGGCATAGAAGGGCGGCATCAGCTCAGCGGCGGTCTGCTCCAGCCGGTAGATTTCGGGCATCACATAGGAGTAGGTGAACTGCCACATGGCGCTGTTCCAGCCGTCCTGCAGGTTATAATCGGAGTTGTGGCTCCCGCCCTGCAGGGGTTTCGGGTCGTGCATGTAGCCCGAAAACATGTCCGCATTGAGATTCTGCGTGAGCTGGAAAGGCCAGTTCTTGCCCTTGCCGAAATCGTAATTGAAATAGACCCCCTGCTGGATAATGCCCAGACGGTATCCCAAGCCGTTGTTGTCGGCTTCCAGCTCGCCGTCCGTAATGCCGGAGAGGTCGTCGTTTATGTCGCGGAAATTACCCGTGCACGCGCCGAGAAGCAGCGCACAAAGTCCCGCGAAAAAATATGTATGCCGGCATTTCATGCTTAAAATTCCAGTTTGATGTTAAATCCCACGCTGCGCACGGTGGGCATGCCGTACACTTCGATTCCCTGATTGTCGTTGCCCGTCGAAAGGATGAGATCGGGATCGAACGGCGCGGCGTTGTAAATGAAGAAGAGGTTGCGCGCGACCAGCGACAGGGTGACGCCGCTCAGCACCCGCGTGCGGCGGACCAGCTTCTGCGGCAGCGCATAAGAGACAGCCAATTCGCGCAGCCGGATATTCGTGGCGTCGTACATGTAGTATTCCGTCACGCCGGCGCGTCCTCCGACCAGTTTGTAGAATCCCTTCACGTCGTCGATACGCCGCCCTTCGAGCGTCACGTAACCGCGGTCGCGGGCGTCGGCCGTTGCGGCCGAGACACCGTAGGAGTCCATATCGGCCATGGTCTGCGACAGCAGCCGGCCCCCGTAACGGCAGTCCAGCATCAGCGACAGCGACGCGCCCCTGTAAGAGAAGGTGTTGCTCCACGACAGCGCGAACACGGGATTCGCATTGCCCACCTTGACGGTATTGCCGTCGCCCGCGGTGCGGGGCAGACCGGCGTAATCGCCTTCGGTTTCGTAAACGATATTCCCGTCGGCGTCGCGCTCGAACGCCCGGCCGTAGATGTCGCCGATCGCCCCGCCCTCGACCAATTTCATGGCATAGGATGACGAAAAACTCGACGGACCGTAGGCATATTCGCGCAGTTCGTCGTGCAGTTTTATCACCCGGTTCCTGTTATGCGCGAAGTTCACGACCGACTGCCACGTCAGACCGCTGCCGTAAACCGGATAGGCGCTCAGCGACACCTCGACGCCCTCGTTCTCGATGTTGCCGGCATTTTCGTACCGGAAAGCATAGGCTTCGCCCGACAGGGCCGGCAGCTTGAAGAACTGGTTGTGGGTGTTGGTCTTGTAGTAAGTGGCGTTGACTCCCAGCCGGTCGCCGAAGAAACGCCATTCGAAACCCGCTTCGAGCGCATTGGTCATTTCGGGCTTGAGGTCGGTGCCCGGAGCAGCATCGGCGGCGTTGATGCCCCCGCCGGCCGTAATGTGGGCCTTCGGGTTGGTGATGAACATCGGAATGTCGTTGCCCACGCGGCTCCACGTCAGGCGCACCTTGGCGAACGACATCCATTCGGGCAATTTGAACATCTTGCCGACGACCCACGACGCGCCGAACGAACAGTAGAAAAACCCGCTGCCCTCGTGCGAGGTGTAGGCCAGCGTCGAAGCCCAGTCGTTGCGCCCCGTGACTTCGAGGTTGAGACTCTCGGCGTATTTGACCGAAGCCGTGGCGAAGAGCGACTGTATCTGGCGGCGGGCGTCGATCTGCTCGTCGACGTAGGCCGAGCTGTTCATGACGATATTGGCCACGTTGAACACATTGGGATAATAGAGCGACGCGGTCTTCGAATCGATGCGCAGCGAATTCACCGTGCGGTCGTTCAGGGAGGCGCCGACCGTAGCGCTGAACGTCCAGTCGGGCGTGAACCGCCTGTCAAAGAGGGCCAGCACCTCGCCGTTGAAAAGGGTCTCCGAATAACCGCTTTCGATGTAGCGGCCGTTGTTCCCGGCCAGCGCCGGAGCCGTCGAGGCGTAGAACCTCTGGCGGACCTTGTCGTCGATATAGTCGACGTTGCCGCGGGCGCGGATGCGCAGCCAGCCGTTCACCTTCCAGTCGGCGGAGAGGGAGGCCATGACCCGGTTGCGCAGGCTCTTGCTGCGGATGCGGTTGGTGATCCAATAGGGATTCTGTTCGAAATCGTCGCTCGGAGCGATCCAGTTCTGCACGCTGAGTTTGCGGTCCGGGTCATAGACTTCGAAATGCTCGCGGTAGGGAGTCATATCGACGCCGCGCGGAAAACGGTAAAGCCCGACCAGCGGGTTCATGTAGAATCCGCCCGGCACCGGTTTGTCCTTCACGACCTGACGCATGAAACTGATGTTGCCGTCGAGCTTGATCCGGTCCCGGAACAGCCCGGTCGTCGCCCGCAGGTTGAAGTTATGCCGCATCAGGCGGTTCGAGCCCGTGATTCCGCGCTCGGCGGTATTGGCGTAGGAGAAGTAGGTCTGCATCTGCTCGGTGCCCGAAGAGACCGACAGCGAGTTCATCGCCGTAACGCCCGTCCGGAAAAAATCCCCGGCGTTGTCGTAAGCCTTCATCGCGGCGCGCGCACCCCAGCTTTCGACGCCGCCGCTCACCCCGTAACGGTTCTGGAAGTCCGGCAGGCGGAAAGGGCTCTGGAACGTAAGGTTCGAAGTGAAGGTCACGGGCTGCCGTTTCGCGGCGCTGCCCTTCTTGGTCGTGATCAGGATCACGCCGTTGGCGGCCTGACTGCCGTACAGCGCGGCCGCCGGGGCGCCCTTGAGGATCGAGACGCTCTCGATGTCCTCGGCATTGAGGTTCGAGATGCCGTCGCCGCCGTCGCGGTTGCCCGCATCGGCGACACCCCCGATGGCCGTATAGGCCTGCTCAGGCGAAGAGTTGAGAATCGGCATGCCGTCGACCACGTACAGCGGCTGATTGTCGCTGGCCACCGAGCGGACGCCGCGGATGCTGACCTTGGAGGAGGCGCCCGCACCCGAAGAGCTTTCGTTCACCTGCACGCCGGCCGACTTGCCCGCGAGCGAGAGAATCATGTTCGAAGACTTGACGTTCGTGAGCTGCGTTCCCTTGATCTTGTCGGCCGAATAGGTCAGGTCGGCATAGTTGCGTTCCAGTCCCAGAGCCGTCACGATCACGTCGGCGATAGCTTTCACGTCCTCCTCCAGCGTGATGTCCAACCCGGTGCGGTTTTCGGTCGGGACACTGCGGGGCACATAGCCCACGCACGAGACGTCGAGCACGGCGCCGGGAGCGACGCCGATGGAGAATTCGCCTCCGGAGAGGGTCGCCACACCGTTCGAAGTTCCGTGTTCCACGACGGTAACCCCGACAAGGGGCGTTCCCGCCTCATCGGTAACGCGGCCGCGGACCACGAACTTCCGTTGCGCGGACTGCGCCCGGACTTCGAATCCGGAGAGCAGGCACAAACAGAACGTCAAGACCAGAGTGCGGAATAAAATCCGGCAACCGGGTCCCGGTAATTTTTCAGAGTAAGACGTATAAGGCATCACATTGCAGAAACAATCCGTCACAAAAATATAAAACTTTGGCATTAAATCATAATAAATAGAACAAATCAGCCGAATCGTCGGTCAAAACAGCCCGGAACAGCACGCAATATACGTTAAATCAATCCGTTTTATCGTATCGGAGGCCGTTGCCGGAGACATTTCCGGAATAATGGTAGCCCGAACCGCAATCCGTATACGCACCGTCTCGGAAGAAACGGTATATTTGCACCATACAAACCTGAAAAATCATGTCGGGCAAGCAAAAAAGAGGCAAAATGATAATACTGTCAAGCATCCTGCTCGCGGCGCTGGCCGCCGCATTCGTCATCGTCCGTCTGCCGAGTTTCGGGCGTCTGCCCCAAGGCGAACGGCTCGAACGCATCCGGCAGTCGCCGAACTACCGCGACGGCCGGTTCCGCAATACGGAAGCCGGTCCGATGATGACGGGCGACAAGAGCCGTTTGCGCGGCATACTGGAATTTCTCTTCCGCAAACAGGAGGGACTGCGACCCGACGATGCGGTGCCGGCGATCCGCACCGACCTGCGGGCGCTCGATCCCAAAAGCAACCTGCTGGTCTGGTTCGGGCACTCGTCCTACCTGATTCAGGCCGAAGGGCGCCGGACGCTCGTCGATCCGGTTTTCCGCAGCGCGGCGCCGCTCTCGCTGCTCAACCGTCCGTTCAAAGGCACCGACATCTACCGCCCCGAAGAGATGCCCGACATCGACTACCTCATCGTCACGCACGACCACTGGGATCATCTCGACTACCGCACGGTCCGCGAGCTGAAAGAGCGCATCGGCCGGGTCATCTGTCCGCTGGGCGTGGGCGAGCACTTCGAGTACTGGGGCTTCGACCCGGCGAAGATCGTCGAGCTGGACTGGCACGAACAACAGACGCTCGGCGACGGATTCACCGTCCGCTGTCTCCCCTCGCGCCACTTCTCCGGCCGCGGGCTGTCGTCCAATCAGACGTTGTGGGGATCGTTCCTGCTGCAAACGCCAGCGCGGAAAATCTACATGGGCGGCGACGGCGGATACGGACGCCATTTCGCCGAGATCGGAGAAGAGTTTCCGGACATAGACCTCGCCGTCCTCGAAAACGGCCAGTACGACGAAGCGTGGAAATACATCCACACGATGCCCGACCAACTGGCCAAAGCCGCAAAAGAGCTGGGTGCAAGGCGGATCATGACCGTCCACCATTCGAAATACGCCCTCGCCAAACACCGCTGGGACGAGCCGCTGGCGACCGAGGCGGCATTGGCCGCGGACTCCGCGCTGCACCTCCTGCGGCCCGAAATCGGCGAGGTGGTTCCGCTGGAAACTCCGCAGCCGGAGCGTGCGCAGGCCGACGATCCGACGGGATTATAGCGCATCGGACAGAGTCGGGCTTCAACGCGGCTATCCCGGTTCCGGCCGGCTCATTCCGCCGGAAGCCCGCGATCCGCACCGAAACATCCCGCACTGAAGCGACCTACGGCGAAGCGACGCGACCCACGCCGAAACATCTTCGCCGAAGCGATCTCTGCCGAAACATCTGCGGCGGCAGTGAGGCGCCGACCTCCGGCCACGGAAACCCGCATCCGACACCCGCGGAAAAACGGCCTTTACCACGCATACTCAGGACTTGAGCGTTCCGGCTCTGGTATGCAATTTGCTCCGGAGGGAGGAAAATCCATATGCTATGAACAATTTTTCCTCACTGATCGAAAATTCGAAGCGGGCCGTACGTTACTGGTGGCTGCTCCTGATCATCGGCATCGCCCTGTTCGTCGTGGGCATCCTGATATTCGTCTACCCCACCCAGAGCTATCTGGGCATGTCGCTCGTCTTCGGCTGGCTGATGCTCTTTTCGGGCATTCTCGAAGTCGTGCTTTCGTCGGCCAACAAACACTTCATCACGGGCCGCGGCTGGATGCTGGCCGGGGGCATCATCGAAATCATCCTCGGCATCATCCTGATCTTCAACGTCGCGCTTTCGGCCGCCACACTCCCGATTTTCCTCGGCTTCTGGCTCATGCTGCGCGGATTCAGCGCCATCGGTCTGGGCGGCGACATGAACGCCATGGAGATTCCCGGATCGGGCTGGACCGTTTTCAGCGGCATCCTACTGGTGCTCTGCTCGTTGTGGATTCTGTTCCAACCGCTGGTATTCGGCACCACGGCCGTCGTGATCTGGGTCGGCATTTCGCTGCTCTTCGCCGGCATCGCCGCCTGTTCGCTCTCGATCCAGCTGCGGCAGGCGCACCGCTGTCTCGGCAACCGCTGATATTTCCGCACGCCGTCAAGTCTGCCTCACCGTACAAGCCCCTCGCAGCGAGGGGCTTTTTTTGTTCTCCGCCGCCGCACCGGGAACTCTGCCGTCCCCAAACAGCGACTGCCACACAAAAAAAGTTTCACACGGCAAGCCCCTCTGAGAAGGGGCTTGCCCTTTCCCGCATACACCACGGCACACCGCCCCTCCCCGCGGCGAAACCGATGAAGCCGGAAACGGCACAAGCCCCGAAAACACGAAACCGGACGGCCGGAGCGAACCACCCATCACACCGGTCAGGCGTGCGCGATCTCCGTCACGGCGTGTTCGAGAAATTCCTGCAGGACGAGCGCATGATTCTCGGCCGCATTTTTCGATGCGTACAGCAGCGTAACGGTCTCATTTCCGGCGATGCGGCGGACAAACTCCCGCACGGCCTGCGAGCCGCGCAACTCTTCGAGATACCGGCGCCGGAACTCCGGCCAGCGGGTCTGCGGATCGGCGTGATACCATGTGCGCAGTTCGGGGCTGGGCGTGATCTCCTTGGCCCACACGTCGTAATGCAGGGCATCCTTGCGCACGCCGCGCGGCCACAGTTTATCGACCAGCACGCGGCAGCCGTCGTCCGGAGCGGCGGGTTCGTAAACGCGTTTGATTCGTATGCGTGTCATAAGTTCGCTGCCAAAGGCGTAAAAAGTTCGATCAGATTTTCTTCGGGGTCCCTCAGATGCACGACCCGCATTCCCCAGCCGGGCATGTCGGTCGGCCGGTTGACAAACACGACGCCCCTCGCAGAGAGCGTTTCGAAGGCTTCGTCCACATTGTCGGCTTCAAACGACACCATCATCTTATCCCTGCAGCCGGCCGGCAGCTCCTTGTCTGCATTGCCGGCGACAGGCGCCATGAGGTCGGACGTAAATATCGCCAACCCCTCGATGCCTTCGGCCACCTTGAAACTGCCGTAACAGCCTTCGATATCGAACGCCGCCTCCAAACCGAGTTTTTCCGTATAAAACCGGAAGCACTTTTCATAGTCCCTGACCAATAATCTCACATTGCTGAATTTCATAATCGTCCAATTAAAAAAGAGATGCGCAAACGGGCCGTATCCCCTAAAATGAAGGGCGCCTCCCGGCGCCCTTCCCCATCAAAAATTAACCCTTAAAAATTATCCCCATTCCGAAAAACTTCCGAGAGGTAGTGGTGAAGGTAGTAAAGATCCGCATCACCCTGAATCACCTCCCGATGCAGAAGTTCTTCTTCATCGGAGATGCCGTCGTCCGAAACTTCGTTTTTGTCAATATCCTCCATAGGCATCTTGTAATTTTGCTTTGTACTAACTAAACGCCGCGCCTTTGGAAATATTGTGTGCCGGTCAGCACAAAATTATATTTTTTTCCTTGATCATCCGCCGCAGGTTGATAAGCGCATAGCGCATCCGGCCCAACGCGGTGTTTATACTCACGTCGGTCTGCTCGGCGATATCCTTGAAACTGAGACCGGCGAAATAACGCATCATCACCACCTCGCGCTGCTCGGCAGGGAGCAGCTCGACCAATGCGCGCACGTCGCGCTCGATCTGTTCGCTGACCATGGCGTCCTCCACGTTCCGCTCGGCGAAACGCAGCGATCCCAATACATCGTATCCGGCTTCGGCTTCGGTGACGGCCTTGTTCTGCCGCTGGGCGCGGAAATAGTCGATCACCTGATTGTGCGCGATGCGCAAAACCCACGAGAGAAACTTCCCGTTGTCCGTATAGCGGCCGTCGTCGATTACACGCACGGCTTTGATAAATGTCTCTTGGAAAATATCTTCTGCAACATCGCGGTCCTTCACCATCATATTGATGTAGTCGCGCACACGGCGGCTATGGCGTTCGATGAGCTTGGATATGGCACTTTGGTCACCTGAGAGGTAGTGATTAAGCAATACCTGGTCACTTAATACTTGCACGTTCATACTCTTGTCTCCTAAATGTAGTTAAGAGTAGACTTTTCCCGATAGGCAATCCTTTTTAAGTTGTGTATGTCGATAATTTCATCGTTCGGGCTTTCGGAAACCCGGAGTTTCCGGAGCCTTGACAGCGGCAAGATAAACACTTTTTTCCGAAAATCCAAATTTCTTTCTACTCCGGCGGGAATGTCCCGGCCTGTTTATTCGGATTGCAGAAACAGCAAAATCCGTGCCGGAACAGCTCCGAAAGGCATTTTATTCGGAATCAGCGGTCAAGGCGAAACGGTCGAAGAGGCGGGTGAACCGGCACGCCGTTTTTCGCGGGAATCCGCCCCGCCACCCGGCATCACTCCGCACGGCACGCCGCCTTGAGCGGCTCGACATGAATGGCGATCATCGTGCCTTCGCCGAACCGGGCGCGCAGGCGGCGTTCGATGTCCTCGGTCAGCTCGTGCGAGCGGCAGACGCTCATCGCGCCGTCCACGCGCACATGCACCTCGACGGCGATCGACGCGCCGATACGGCGCGTGCGCAGGTTGTGCGGCTCCCGCACTTCGGGATTCGCCGCAACGACACGCAGGATTTCCTCTTCCACATCCTCCGGAAGCGAACGTTCCAAAAGTTCGTCGAGTCCGGTGCGGATCAGATCGAACGCGATCTTGAAAATGAAAACCGCCACGACGAGCGCCGCGATCGGGTCGGCGATGCGCCACTTATCGCCCAGAAAATAGGCGCACCCGATGCCGGCCAGCGTTCCCAGCGACGAAAGGGCGTCGCTGCGGTGATGCCATGCGTTGGCGATCATGCTCGGACTCGACACCCGGCGGCCTTCGCGCACCGTATAGCGGAAAAGAATCTCCTTGACGACGATGGAGACCGCGGCGGCCAGCAGCGCCACGGTGCCGGGACGGGGCAGCAGCCCTCCGTCCACAACGACGCGGATGGCACCGATGCTGTTCACCAGAATCCCCGTGCCTACGGCGGCCAGCGCAAGGCTGATGATAATCGTGGCGAGCGTCTCGTATTTGCCGTGGCCGTAGTCATGTCCCTCGTCCTTGGGTTTGGCCGAAATCTTGGCAAAGGCGATCACCACCACGTCGGTCGCCATGTCGGAGAACGAGTGTACGGCGTCGGCGACCATGGCACCGCTTCGGCCCAGAATACCCGCCGCGAGTTTGATCCCGGCGAGCAGGAGATTGACCGCGAAACCGATTAAGGTCACACGGTATATTTTCTTTTTGCGGATTTCAGCCTCACCGGACATAACGCACGTTTTTACGACAATGAACAAAAATAGTGAAATTTACGGAAACACAAGACCGGCGATCGCTTTTCCGGCCGGATTACCCCATCCCGAAACTCTCCGCACGGCCGGCACCACCCGACACAACGGGCCGAAAAATCCCCGGCGGATATTCGCCGGGGATATTCCATCCGATCGCGCGGCATCGCGCACGCCGCAGACTAATAGCTGCGGGCGAACAGCACGCGGCGGTGCGACGGCTTGCCGGAGAAGACGCATACGCCCTCCTCGTCGGGCGCGTCGATCGGAATGCAGCGGATCGTGGCCTTCGTGGCCTCCTTGATCGCCACCTCGGTCTCGACCGTGCCGTCCCAGTGCGCGAGCAGGAAGCCGCCCTTGTCGTCGAGCACCTGCTTGAACTCCTCCCACGTATCGACCTTGGTAATCATCGACTCGCGGTAGTTGAGCGCCTTCCGGTAGATGTTCTCCTGAATTTCGGTCATCAGGCCCTCGATACGCTCCACGAGTCCCTCCTGCAAAACGGTCTGTTTTTCGAGCGTGTCGCGGCGGACGAGTTCGATCGTGCCGTTTTCCATATCACGAGGTCCCATCGCCAGACGCACCGGAACGCCCTTGAGTTCGTATTCGGCGAACTTGAAGCCCGAACGCACGTTGTCGCGGTCGTCGATCTTCACGCTGATGCCTTTGGCCTTGAGCTGCGCGGCAATGGCCTCGAAGCGCGTGCGGATCTCGGCCAGCTGGTCGTCGCCCTTGTAAATGGGAATCATCACCACCTGAATCGGCGCCAGTTTCGGCGGCAGCACCAGACCGTTGTTGTCCGAATGCGCCATGATAAGCGCGCCCATCAGGCGGGTCGAAACGCCCCACGAGGTAGCCCACACGTATTCGAGCTTGCCCTCCTTGTTGACGTACTGCACGTCGAACGCCTTGGCGAAATTCTGGCCGAGGAAGTGCGACGTGCCGCTCTGCAGCGCCTTGCCGTCCTGCATCAGCGCCTCGATCGTAAGCGTATCTTCGGCTCCGGCGAAACGCTCGTTGGGCGACTTGTGGCCCACCACCACCGGCAGCGACATCCACTCTTCGGCGAACCGTTGGTAGACATGAATCATCTTTTCGGCCTCCTCGACAGCCTCCTCACGCGTGGCGTGCGCCGTGTGGCCCTCCTGCCACAGGAATTCGGCGGTGCGCAGGAACAGGCGCGTACGCATCTCCCAGCGCACGACGTTGGCCCACTGGTTGCACAAGATCGGCAGGTCGCGGTACGACTGAATCCAGTTCTTATAGGTATTCCAGATGATCGTCTCCGAGGTCGGACGCACGATCAGCTCCTCTTCGAGTTTGGCGTCGGGATCGACGACGACGCCCTTGCCTTCGGGATCGTTCTTCAGACGGTAGTGCGTCACCACGGCGCACTCCTTGGCAAAGCCCTCGACGTGGTGGGCCTCCTTCGAGAAGAACGACTTGGGGATGAACAGCGGGAAATAGGCGTTCTGATGCCCCGTATCCTTAAACATCTTGTCCAGCGCGTCGTGCATCTTCTCCCAGATGGCATAGCCATAGGGTTTGATGACCATACAACCGCGTACGGCCGAATTCTCGGCCAGCCCCGCCTTCACGACCAGATCGTTGTACCACTGCGAGTAGTTCTCGTCCGACTTGGTGAGGTCCTTGAGTTCCTTTGCCATATATCTTTATTTTTGATTTTGTTTCAGCCTGCAAATATAATAAAAAAATAAAGGTCCGTCACCGGGACGGACCTTTATATTGACGAAACGGCCGCATCAGAAACGGAAGCTGAGCGTCGCGGCCAGATAGTGACGTTTCAGAGAGGTGTCGTACAGACCGCTCCACGTCTCCATGTCGCCGCCGTTTTCGGGCCTGCTGAAGAAGAGCTGGTACTGCGTCTGCTTGTTGGTGACATACTGATAGGCCAGATCCAGCGTCGTGTTGCGTCCGAGGTTCACGCCGGCGCCGGCCGAGAAATAGTAACTCTCACAGGTCGTCGGCATGCTGGTATAGGCGTCGTTCACATAGAAATCCCGCTCCTTGAGCATCGAATCGGTATAACCGCCGCCCACGCGCAGGGCCAGAATCGGCAGCGGCTTGACCTCGACGCCCGCACGGATCGAGTTCGTGCCTTGGAAATTATGCTTGAACTCCGCCTTGTAGTCCTCTTCGGAGAAGTAGTTATACTGCGGAACGTTCTTCACGCGGATCCCGTTGTACCAGTCGCGCTCGTAATCGATCGACACGATGGCGAAAGTGCCGAACGTATACGAAGCGCCGAACATCAGGCGCGCCGGCGAGGTGAAATCCCAGCTGTTGCCGCCGCTGTTGTTGGCCCGTGGCGTGGCGTTTCCCACCGTAGCCACCTTGTTGTCGGCATTATTCCTGATATCCGAAAAGATATCGGCCCGATAGGAATAGTCGAGCGAATAGTAGGTCGGCGTATGGAAAGCCACGCCGACACGCAGGCCGGTCAGGGGCCGTGCGGTGAAGCCCAGCTTGAAATTCACGCCGCTGCCGTTCATCTCCATCTCCTGATAGAGATTCATCACGTCGAGCTGCTCGGCGAGCGCATTGCCGCTGCCGTCGTGTCCGATGCCGTCCGTATTGAAATAGCCGTATTCCTCCTGATAGGTCACGCCCAGTTTCTTATGTACGCTCTGAATGCCGATCGACGCGCCGAAGTAGAGGATATTGTTGATATTGCCGCCCATTGAAATCGTGAACTCGTTGATCGAACCCGAATTCACCACATCCATCGAATGCAGCACCGAGGCGTTGCGGCCGATACGCTCCACCGCCCAGATCGGGTCCTTCACCGTTCCGTAGTTCCCCAGCATATAGGCGTCGTAGGCCAATATGGCCGGCCAGACATTGGGATTCCACGCATCGACGGGAACCGGTCCGTTCGGGCCTCCGCCCTCGGCCTCGCGGTCGGGCCTTACACCGAAATTATTCATCTGCTGCGAAAAGATATCGGCGATCGTCGGCATCAGCCGGTCGGGCCGGTCGGGATCGTAGCGCGATTCCGACGAAAACGAGTAGCGGCTGTTGAAATCCGCGATGCGGTTCATGCCGATACCGAGCGTCAGGCTGGTCAGGGAGCTTCTCGAACTCTCGAAGACGTTCAGGGCGACGCCCACGTTAGCGAATGCGAACTGCGATTTGCTGTTCCCCTTCCACGAGGCCGTTCCCGCGGTCGATGCCTTCGCCATGGGCACGAGCGGCGTGAGCGAAATCTCGTTGCGGCGGTACATGCCCAGTCCCGCCGGGTTGAGCGACATCGACGACAAGTCGGCGCCCAGCGAGGTGAAAGCCCCGCCCATACCCATCACGCGGGCCGTGCCGAAAACGTGCGTCTGCGAAAGCTGCGCCAGATCGGTAGCCCACAACATGTCGTGGTTCAGCACCGAACCGCCGAATTCGAGACCCGTATTTTGCGCCTGCAAAGGCGCCGCAGCAACGAAGGCCGCGCACAATGCCACTATTTTCATGCTTTTCATAATTCTCTCCGTTTTAGTTGCTACCGACTGCCATAACCGCGTCCTCCGCCGCCCGAACTGCCGCCGCGCGAGCCGCCGCCGCTGTAACCGCCCCCGGAGCTGCCGCCCCGCGAACCGCCGCTGTTGAAGCTGCTGCCGCTGCTCGAACTGCCGCGGTCGTTGTAGCTGCTGCCGCGCGAACCGCTGTTGAAGTCATTCCGCGAGCCGCTGTTGAAATCGCCCCGCGAACCGCTGTTATAGCTGTTGCCGCGGTTGTTGTAACTGCTGCCCCGGTTGTTGTAACTGCTGCCGCGCGAGCCGCTGCTGAACGGACTGTCGCCGTTGCGGCTGCCGTAGCTGGTACTGTAGGAGCCGTTGCGGCCGCCGCCGCGCGAACCGCCGGCATAACCTCCGTTGCCGTACCGCGCCCCCGAAGTGCTCCGGCCGGGAGTGTAGCTCCTGCCGCGTCCGCCGGGATTGCCGTAATAGTCGCGGGGCCTGTATCCCGCATGGTGATGTCCATGCCAGCCGCCGCCCCATCCGGGCCCCCAACCGGGTCCCCAGTAGGGATGCCATCCGGGACCCCACCACGGATCGTACCAAGTGAAGCCGAAGCCCCAGTTCCAGCCGCCCCATGCGTAGCTGGGATAGCCCCACCACGAGGGCGAGTAGTTCCAGCCGAAATACCAGCCGCCGTAAGGCGTGCCGCCCCATGTTCCGAACATCGAGGTTATGTATTTGGGCTCGACCCAGACCTCGTCGCCGGAAATGATGATATTGTAGAAAGCCGGATCGTACGCCGTGGCATAGGTGAACGAACTGCCGTAGCGGAAGTTGTAGTAACTCGACGGCATCCGGTAGGTCGGCGACTCGAATCCCCTCAGACGGCGCGCATAGGCACTCTCGTACGTATCGGCCAGAATATCGTTGTAAGGGTTCGAACCCGACTCGTCGTAATAACCGTTCTCCGCAGCCAAAGCCTGCGCTTCGGCGATCTTCGCCTCCCACTCGGCGCGGCGCGCCTCGGCCTCGGCCTTGCGGGCTTCGGCAGCGGCCTGCTGCTTGCGGGCGATGGCCGTTTTATCGTGCAGAGCGTACAAATCGTCGTTGGCATACCCCGACGACGCATAGTAGCTCGACGAACAGCCGGCCAATCCTGCGGACAGGATAAGGGTTCCAATTAAAATATTCAACTTTTTCATAGCGCACATGGTGTTTGCGTTAGTTCTTTTCCAATAAACGAAAACCATACCGCTTTTAGTATCGTTTTCACCATATAAACGGCCGGAGCGCAGCAATACTGCACTTGTCCGCCTGATACAAAGATAGAAATTATTTGGCAAAAGCATCAAAACGAACCGCCATAGCCGCATTTTTTCCTGCGGACTGAAATTTTTTTCGCACGAAAATGCCGAGAAATAAAAAATATGTCTATATTTGCAGTCCCAAACGAAAGGTTTTTCGTCCGGGAGATTGGAGAGATGCCGGAGTGGTCGATCGGGCCGCACTCGAAATGCGGTGTACGGGCA
>ERZ1108166.164-NODE-164-length-80130-cov-16.846669_pt1 | contig 80130 bp, 67 predicted proteins | sample MGYA00403702_ERZ1108166 | MGnify/ENA primary metagenome ERZ1108166 (study PRJEB35170, sample SAMEA104062401) | human gut metagenome | biome: human gut; feature: human-associated habitat; material: faeces | place: Denmark | collected 2012-05-01 ...
GCTGCCTTCAGCGACATATACCGTTCCCCCGCCTCTTTTTTCAGATATTCGCACATTCTTCCCATCAGACTCCGGCCAACACCTCTGTGATGATATTCTTCGTCCACGAAAAGAAGCGACAAATGATTGTAATTCCGCACAGAAGCCGCTCCGATGATCCTGGCGCCATCCAAAGCCACCATCATCTGATATCTTCCCTGCCGGAACGACTTATAGAGGTGTTCATCCGTAATGAATTCATGAAAATTACGGATTCCCTCCTCTGTATAGTCCACCGCCTCATATTTCAAAAAAGTCTTCCAGATCATATGCATGGCAGGGATCCAGTCTTTGTCCTCTGCCCATCTGATCTCATAGCCATTCACCATATCTGCCATACTGCACCGTCTCTCCGATTCAGGATCAGGGAAGCCTCTGTTCTCAGGCGATCCCAGGAATCTCCTTGCAGATCCACTGCCAGATGTCCTCCATTGCCACCTCAGCGTCGTCTTCATTCAGGAGTTCATGTCTGTCATTCTCGTATAGCTTCACGGTAATGTTCTTCACTCCGGCTCTCTTCAGAGAGTCACATGCCTTATGAACACCCTTACCGTAATCTCCCACAGGGTCTTCCGCTCCGGATACCATAAGAATCGGCAGGTTCTGGGGAACCTTTTCCAGATTCTCCTGCTTCTGCAATCTGCGGATCAGTTCAAACAGAGTCTGAAAACCGTTCACGGTAAAGGTAAATCCGCACAGTTCGTCTTCGATATAGCGGTCTACATTCTCCGTATTCCGGCTGAGCCAGTCACTGGAAGTTCTGGGAGAATCAATTCGTTTGTTATAGCCTCCGAAGGCAGCCTTATCAATAAAATGGCTGACATGCTTCGAACCACAGAACAGCTTCTGTATTCCTGCCATGGCTTTTGAGGCAAAGATCAACCCCGCCGGTTGCATTCCCGTACCTACGATGACTGCACCGCCTATTCCGCTACCGTAACGGCACAGATAATTTCTGGCAATAAAAGATCCCATGCTGTGTCCCAGAATAATATAAGGCACCTGCGGATATTGTTCTTCCGTGATCTTCTTCAGACGATGTACATCCCGGACTACTACCGTTGCAGGATCCTGCTCGCAAAAGTAACCGAAAGATCCACCCTCTGAAACAGATTTTCCATGTCCCAGATGATCTTCACCGGTGACAAGGATTCCTCTCTTCGTCAGAAATTCTGCCAGATTTTCATAGCGTTCCACGTATTCTGCCATTCCGTGCACGATTTGCACGATGCCTCTTACGTTACCGTCATCGGGTGTATATCGCACTGCATGGATACGGTTCTCACCGTCCCGGGAGTCAAAGTAGAATTCTTCCTTGATCATAAGACCTCCTTGGTTGCAGAAAATCATAGGACGCATAAAACAAATGTCAATTTACAGCCATATGCTTCTGCGTCCTATTCATTATATATCATTTTATATAAAATTTTAAGTCCTATATTGCTTTTTTTGTAAAATAGTAACCATTACATCCGCACGGTTCATGGTCGAACTGTTTTAGCAGATCTCTGCTCCTGCCGGCATATTTTTCTCAGGTGTTACCAACGCGAGGTTGCCTTCAGCATCTTCTGCACACAGGATCATGCCCTCAGACAATACTCCTGCCAGTTTCGCGGGCTTCAGGTTCACCAGTACCATAACCTTTTTGCCTACCATTTCCTCGGGGCTGTAATGCGCCTTAATGCCGGAGACGATCTGACGTACCTGACTGCCGATCTTTACCTGGCTGCACAGAAGCTTCTTGGACTTAGGCACTGCCTCACAGGAGATGATCTCACCTACCTGGAACTGCATTTTCGCGAAATCGTCATATTCGATCTCTGCCTTGGGCTCGATATCAATGGCTTCCTGCTCTGCTTTTTCAGCTTCTGCATTTGCTTCTTCCGCTTCATGCTCCGCTGCTGCCTTGATCATGGCTTCTTCCAGCTCTGCCTCTTTTTTCGCTACATCCTTCATATCCAGACGTGCGAAGAGGATTTCGGGCTGGTCGGTTACTTTGCTGCCGCTCTCATACAGACCGAACTGCTCCAGCTGGTCAAAATCTCGCAGAGAGGTGTTCAGCTGTTTTGCAATTCTCTCTGCTGTCTCGGGCATATAGGGCTCTAACAGGGAAGCTCCGATGATGATGCCTTCCACCAGATTATACAGCACGGTTGCCAGGCGGTCTGCCTTGGCTTCGTCCTTCGCCAGTACCCAGGGCTCTGTCTCGTCGATGTATTTATTGCAGCGCTTGAAGATACCGAAGATCTCGGTCAGGGCATCTGCCACACGCAGTTCTTCCATCTTGGCAGCAACTTTTGCTTTTGTTGCGGTAACGACTGCTTTCAGATCATCATCCACCTCTTCTGCTGCACCGGTCTTTGTCACAACGCCGCCGAAGTATTTGTTGCTCATGGAGATGGTACGGTTTACCAGGTTTCCAAGGGTGTTTGCAAGGTCAGAGTTCATACGCTCAACCAGCAGCTCCCAGGTGATCACACCGTCGTTCTCAAACGGCATCTCGTGCAGAACGAAGTAGCGGACAGCGTCTACGCCGAACAGGTCTACCAGATCGTCTGCGTAGATCACGTTTCCTTTGGATTTACTCATCTTGCCGTCGCCCTGCAGCAGCCACGGATGACCAAATACCTGTTTCGGAAGCGGCAGATCGAGTGCCATCAGGAAGATCGGCCAGTAAATGGTATGGAAACGGATGATGTCTTTTCCGATCAGATGCAGGTCTGCCGGCCACAGCTTGTTGAACTGCTCGGAACTGTTTCCGTCACAGTCATAACCGATTCCAGTGATGTAGTTGGTCAGTGCATCCAGCCATACATAGGTAACGTGCTTCGGGTCGAAGGATACCGGGATTCCCCAGGTGAAGGAGGTTCTGGATACACAGAGATCCTGCAGTCCCGGAAGAAGGAAGTTGTTCATCATCTCGTTCTTTCTGGAAACCGGCTGGATGAATTCCGGATGAGTGTTGATATAATCGATCAGTCTCGGTGCATATTTGCTCATCTTGAAGAAATATGCTTCTTCTTTTGCCGGCGTAACCGGGCGTCCGCAATCCGGGCATTTTCCGTCTACGAGCTGGGACTCGGTGAAGAAGGATTCACACGGTGTACAGTAAAGACCTTCGTAATATCCTTTGTAGATATCTCCCTGATCGTACAGTTTTTTGAAGATTTTCTGTACCTGTGCCTCGTGATCGGCGTCGGTGGTACGGATGAATTTGTCGTAGGACGTATTCATCAGATCCCAGATTCTCTTGATCTCGGTGGATACGTTGTCTACGAATTCTTTTGGCGTGATACCTGCCTCTTCTGCTTTCAGCTCGATCTTCTGGCCATGCTCATCGGTTCCGGTCTGGAAGAATACATCGTAGCCCTGCTGACGTTTGAAGCGGGCGATGCTGTCCGCGAGTACGATCTCGTAGGTGTTTCCGATGTGCGGCTTGCCGGATGTGTAGGCAATCGCCGTGGTGATATAATATTTCGGTCTGATTTTTTCCATTGCTTTCATTTCTCCTTTCAAATAAAAAAACTGCCTTATTCCGCTCTCTTGTAGCCGGAAGAAGACAGGTTTGTTTACCCGTGATACCACTTCTTTTCGTCCCTGCCTCACGGCAGAAACCTCTGCAGGTACATTTGCTATACCTCTCCGCTGTAACAGGCGGAACCTGTCGCAGCCTTACCGTTTCAGATTGTTGTTCTCACGGTTCGGTGCGCCTCTCGGAAGCCATGTTCGATCTGCCGCTCCTCCTCCCCTCTCAGCCTGCAAAACCGGAATGGTTTTCGGGGGTGTTCTCTGTAAATTTGCGAATGCAGATGTACTCTCTTCGTCACTGTGTTTTCATTTTATGCACTGCTTTTGTGCGCTAGTTTTATGCTAACACATTTACATGGATTTGTAAACCGCAAAAAAGCCCGCCGTACGGGGATTTTTCATATTCTCCCCATTCGGCGGACTTTTCATTCATCGTAACAATTATCTGTGGTTTGCTTTGATCACAGACATTGCTGCTTCATCTGCTACAACTGTCAGATCGTTGTGAAGCTGCAGGATGGAAGCCGGAACCTGCGGAGTAACCGGTCCGTACAGAACTTTGTCGAGGATCTCTGCTTTTCCTTCGCCGCTGACGATCAGCAGAACTTTTCTTGCCTGCATGATGTTCTTGATTCCCATGGTGTATGCCTGGGTCGGAACATCCTCTACTTTTTCAAAGAAACGTTTATTTGCCTGAATGGTGCTCTCGGTCAGGTCAACGCAGTGTGTCTCTTTCTCGAATGCTGCGCCCGGCTCGTTGAATCCGATGTGGCCGTTGTTTCCAAGTCCAAGAAGCTGCAGGTCAATGCCGCCGACGCTGCGGATGATTTCGTTGTAAGCTGCGCATGCTTTTTCGCTGTCCGGCTCCAGCCCGTTCGGAACGAAGGTGCGCTCCTTGTTGATGTTGACATGATTGAACAGGTTGGTGTTCATGAAGTAACGATAGCTCTGATCATTCTCCGGAGAGAGTCCTTTGTACTCGTCCAGGTTTACGCTGGTGACATTTGCGAAATCAAGGTCGCCTTTGTTGTACCACTCAACGAGCTGTTTGTAAGCGCCGACCGGGGTAGATCCGGTTGCAAGGCCGAGCACTGCGTGCGGTTTCATGATCACCTGCGCGGAGATGATGTTTGCTGCTTTTCTGCTCATATCATTGTAATCTTTTGCTTCAATTAATAACATTTGTTTTTCCTCCAAATTTCTTGTATATAATAAATTACATAATAACCTGTTTCAGGTTCAGTTCGTCGTCCACCAGAAGTACATGCGCTTTTTTGCCCGGTGCAATGGATCCTACTTCATCGTAGATACCGATGCTCTGTGCCGGATTTCTTGTTGCCGCAAAAATGGCATCTGCCAGCGGAATATCAAACGAAACTGCTTTTCTCATGCAGTCGTACAGGTTCGTAGCGGAACCCGCGATGGTCTCACCGTCGGTCAGGGTTGCTTTTCCGTCTTTCATCCAGACAGCCTGTCCCCCGAGGGAATACGTTCCGTTCGGCATTCCCGTTGCCATCATGGAATCGCTGATGAGAACCATGCGCTCACTTCCCATCATGGAGAAGGTCGCGCGGACAACCGCACCGTGAATGTGATAGCCGTCACAGATCAGCTCCATGCGGCACTCCGGATCGTCGAATGCGGCGCCGATGACACCAGGGTTACGGTGTGCGAACGGCGGCATGGCGTTGTACAGATGGGTGACATGGTGTGCTCCTGCTTTCATGGCAGCCAGCGCGGTGTCATAATCTGCTGTTGTATGGCCGATGGAAACCATGACTTCATCGGAAACCTCTTTGATAAATTCCAGTGAGCCAGGCATATTCGGGGCCAGGGTTACGAGACGGATTTTTCCGCCGCTCGCCGCATTGCATGCGCGGAAGAACTCAGCGTTCGGAGCCACGATGTTCTCCTCTGCCTGTGCGCCTTTTTTGATCGGATCGATGAACGGTCCTTCCATGTTGACGCCGGCGATCACTTCTGCTTCCGGCTCATCTTTGATTGCTTCGATGGTTCCGAAGATTTTCAGCAGATCGTCTTTTGGCAGTGTCATGGATGTCGGGCAGTAAGAGGTAATGCCGTGCGCTTTCTCGTAGCGCAGGATCTCTTTTAAACCTTCCACGTCTCCGTCTGAAAAATCATGTCCGGCAGCGCCGTGGCTGTGTACGTCAACCAGTCCCGGCAGAACCATCATGCCTTTCGCATCGATCACTTCCTGATCGATCACTTCTTCTTTTGTGGAAACGAAACGTTTTCCTTCTATATAAAGATCTTTTTCCGCAAACGTTCCGTCTTCCTGAAATACACGTCCGTTTTTGATAATCATTGTCTTGCCTTCTTTCTTTGATCTGTTCTGATTATAATTTATGTTGATTTTATTTTCAACTATTTTTATATTTTAGAAATTACTTTCACGTCATTAAAGTTCTTTCCATTTTTCCGCCCGCTTTCCCGTACAATTCACACACAATTGAAAGTTGATTCACCACTCTGCCTGTGATACAATAAAGCAAGAACTGATCTGAATTTTTTTCAGATATTTACAGATACCAGGAGGACTTACGTTCCATGGAACACTTTGAAAAATCAATTATTCCTGTCATTGAGTCTGTCTATCCCTCGTTCACTCCCCTGGAACGGACGGTAGCAGATTTTTTTATTCATAATACCGACGAGTCGGATCTGTCCGCGCGCCACGTTTCGGAACTGCTCTATGTTTCGGAGGCTTCGCTCTCCCGCTTTGCGAAAAAATGCGGCTACACGGGCTACCGCGAATTTGTCTACCGTTACCAGGAAGGCCTGAACGCCGCACTGCCTGGCACGGACGATCACATCAAACAGGTGCTGAATACGTATCAGGAGCTGCTGAATAAAAGCTACTCGCTCGCCGACCGCGCGCAGATTGACCGCATCTGCCATATTCTCACTTCGAAGCGTCGGGTGTATGTCTACGGTCTTGGAAGCTCCGGACTTTCCGCCCAGGAAATGAAGCTGCGTTTTATGCTTGCAGGCGTGGATATTGAAGCAATTACCGACATTCACATCATGAAAATGAATGCCGTTCTGCTCAATGAGAGCTGCGCTGCAATCGGCATTACCGTCAGCGGACAGACACCGGAGGTGCTGCGTGCGCTCGGAGCCGCAAAGGAAAAGGGAGCCTCTACCATTCTCTTTACTTCCCGCAGCTCCAGCGATTACGATGCCTTCTGCGATGAAGTCCTGCTGCTTGCGGTCAAAGAGCATCTGAAAAACGGCGGCGCAATCTCTCCGCAGTTCCCGATTCTCGTTATGATCGACGTTCTGTACTCGCATTTTCTCACGACCGACAGCGAGCGCAAGGAGGCTTTATATGAATACGCCGTCACCAAACTCCATGAAACGTGATCCCGGCCGCGGCAGCGCGTATCTTTCTTTTCTGAAGAAACGCTGCCGCGATTTCTTTTTCTTCTGCCTGCTCCTCGGCGTTTACGTCGCCTTCATCACCCTCACAGGCATCGGCTGTCCGATCCGGTTTTCCACCGGCATTTCCTGCCCGGGCTGCGGAATGAGCCGCGCGGTACTGTTAATGCTCTCCGGTCATTTTCGGGCGGCATTTCGGATGCATCCGCTCGTCTATGCCGTACTGCCCGCAGGGATATGGCTCTTCTTCGGGCCGGAACAGACGGCGGGACTTCGGCGTTTTAAAAAGGGGATCATTACGGTGCTTGTCGTGCTGCTTCTCGCCGTTTATGCCTGGCGCATTTATTACCACGACCCGCTCCTTTCTATTGACCCTTCTCTCGGGCGCGTGCTACAATGGTTCTATCTTAATTAAAGGGGGTATTTACAAATGAATGTAAAAGACAACCGCAGTTTCTGGGTCTATCTTCTGCTTTCGATTGTCACCTGCGGACTCTACTCGATCTACTTCTGGTATGTTTATGTGGAAGACCTGAACACCATCTTTTACGGTGACGGCGAAGACAGCCCGAACTACATTATTGTGCTGCTTCTGTCCTGGGTTACCTGTGGAATTTACGGCGTTTACTGGCGTTACAAACAGGCGAACCGCATGTACCGCGAATCCTACGACCGCTACGGTGTGATGATTGAGGAAAATGGTTCTGCCATTCTTCTGTGGACGCTGCTCGGCTACCTGACCGGCGGCATCGGCCAGCTCGTTGCCGACTATTTCATGATCCAGAACCTGAATAAGACGGCACTCGTTTATAATTCACGTGCATATTAAGCAGGGGAGGCGTTTTTTATGGCAACATCTATGGTAAAGGGAAATCCGGTAAAGCTGATGCTCTCGTTTGCCTTTCCGCTTCTCATCGGAAATCTGCTGCAGCAGACGTATAACATCATCGATGCGGCGATTGTCGGCCAGGCACTTGGCCCGGAGGCACTCGCCAGCGTCGGTGCAAGCAGCAGTGTACAGTTTCTGGTGCTCGGCTTCTGTATGGGAAGCTGCACGGGATTCAGTGTTCCGGTTGCCAAGTATTTCGGCGCCGGAAAGCTTGATAAAATGCGCGATTATATCTTTAATGGTGCTGCACTTGCTGTCCTGATTGCGGCCATTCTGACCACACTCTGCAGTTTACTCTGTGCACCGATTCTGCACCTGCTGTCGGTTCCGTCCGATATCTTCGCGGATGCCTACGCATATCAGCTTGTGATTTTCCTCGGGATTCCGTTTTCGATTCTGTACAATTATCTTTCCAGCATCCTGCGTGCCGTCGGGGACAGCCGCACGCCGTTTCTGTTTCTGGCATTTTCGGCAATCCTGAATATTTTCCTTGATCTGTTCTGTATTATCATTCTGCATCTGGGATGCGCAGGCGCGGCGATTGCAACGATTTCCGCCCAGGCGATCAGCGGACTCTTATGTCTGTTTTTTATTTCCCGTAAGGTAAAGCTCCTGCTTCCGACAAAAGAAAACCGCACTCTGCGAAAGGATGCCGCGCAGGAACTCCTCGCAATGGGCATTCCGACGGGACTGCAGTTTTCGATCACGGCGATCGGCAGTATGGTAATGCAGTCAGCGAATAATGGACTTGGCAGTGTTTATGTTTCGGCGTTCACAGCTGCTATGAAAATCAAACAGTTTATGATGTGCCCGTTTGATGCGATCAGTACCGCGGCTTCCGTCTTCTGCAGTCAGAATCTCGGAGCAGGCCAGGCAAAGCGAATCCATCAGGGACTCCGCCAGGGTGTGCTTGTCGGTGTCGGCTATGGTGCGTTTGCGGGTGTCATCATGATTCTGTTCGGACTGCCGCTGACAAAGCTCTTTATTGTCAGCTCTGCTTTTGAAGCAATCAACGCTTCTGCAAAATATCTGCGCTGCCTCGGATTTTTCTACTGGATGCTTGGTATTTTGAATGTCTGCCGTATGGTAACGCAGGGACTTGGCTACTCGGGAAGAGCCGTTTTCTCCGGCGTAATGGAGATGCTGGCACGAACGATTGTCTGCCTGGGATTTGTCGGTGCGTTTGGCTTCACCGCAATCTGCTTTGCGGATCAGGCTGCGTGGCTCGCCGCCTGCTGCTATATCGCACCGACATGTCTGTACTGCGTGAAGAAATCTACGAAGATGATTGCGGATCGCGGTGCGAAATAATAACGTTATTTTCTGTCTTACAGCGGCTTCCAGATACTTCTCAGGTTATCGCGGCAATCACCAGAAACTTGTTCCATCACAGATTTTGGTTCATTGCCCGCAAAAACAAGAAAAAAGATACTGTTCTGCATGGAATCATCTTCCCTGCAAAACAGTATCTTTTTTCTTGTTTTTTCAGCGTTACCGCTCGATTCCATCTCTTGCCGCAAGACCCTTGTCAAACGGATGCTTGATTTTTTTCAGCTCCGAAACATAGTCCGCCCGCTCAATCAGCGCCTCCGACGGTCCCTGCCCGGTCAGAATCACTTCCAGCTTCTCCGGCTTGTGATCCAGGAAATCCAGAAGAAGCTGCTCATCAAACAGTTTGCTTCCAATCGTATAAACCAGCTCGTCCAGAAACAGTACATCGTATTCTTCCTGAACTGCTTTTTCTGTCACTTTCTGAAACTGCTCTTCATAATACCGTTTCTGCTCTGCCTTCTCCTCCGGTGTCATCAGAAACGAAAACTTTATCTTGTCCTGCCCCGGCACAAACGTCACATTCGGCGACAGTAAGAGCACCTTCCGCTCGCTCGTGCTGTTATCTTTCATAAACTGATAAATCAAAACACGGTATCCATACCCTGCCGCACGCGTGCAGAGTCCCATACCACAAGTCGTCTTTCCTTTTCCATCCCCACAGTAGATGTGGACACAGCCTGTCTGTTTTTCCATATTGAAATCCCTTTCTTTTTTACTATCCATATCTCATATGTAACGAGGAGTGTGATACTTAACCACACTCCTCTAAGAACATCTTTTGTAAAGAGTTTTCTGCTGGTTGTCAGCCTCGGTATCCAGTTAAGATACCTTTAACGGCATGGAAATCATTAAGTCCCCCACGTGGACTATAACTTACTCCAAGCTGTCAGACTCAATGTCTTATTAAAGGACCTAAATAGATGGAAATTTATCCTGCTCCATCTGCAGTCCAACTTTTAACGATGCTCTTACATCGAGAACATTTCTGTTCTTACCTAATTATACTCACTTCAAGTAAAAAATCAACCAGGCTATCATAATCGCGGACTAAAGCTGATTTCAGTTCACTGGTATACAGCGACTTGTATGTAAGATTCGTACCTGTTCTATACGTAAATTTAGCTTGCAGTGTCAACTTCATTGCTGCATAGAAGTTTGGCGTTTTTATTGCAATCATCAACGTTTTCAACTACTCTATTCTTCCCAGTATAGCCGGGAAATTTAGATTTTTCATTTATCAGTATTCACAAGTTTCGTAGCAAGGAATTCAGTAACAGCCTTCTCTGTATCCGCCAGACCATTTTCTTCCAGTTCGTTTACCATGTTGTCCCAATTTGCGTCAAATTCCTCTTCCGTACCCGAAACACATTTTACCAGCCCTGGCCAAGTAATATCCGAAATTGTATTCTGCTGCTCGGTCAGTTCCTGTGGCTGCTGATATGCCCAGAGTGCAGAATATGGAAGAAGCTCAAATTCTTCTGGCTGCGGAAACATATCTGTCAGCATTTCGATTCCCATTGCCTCGCATCCGGCTTTTTCCGCTTCGTTATAATTTGCAATCACAGATTCTTTCGTCGTTGGAGTATACGGGAATCCGTCCTCAGTGTAAGAACCTGCTCCATAGATTGGAAATCCAGTATAGTTATCAATACCTGTGTTCTTATGATAGTCTGGATCTGACTGTGCTTTGGCAACTTCTTCATCGGTACGATACGGCTTTCCATTTTCGTCCAGGAAATAATTTTCTCCCTCAATTCCCCAATGATATAAAATCTGTCCTTCATCCGAGCACAGATAATCCATGAATTTGATTGCACGAACTGGGTCCTCACAGCTTTTTGTAATTGCCATTCCATATCCGACCGTTGTTCCCTGATACAAAAGAGCTTTGCAGACCTGATCCTCTCTTAAGGTTACCGGCAGTCCAACATATGTCTGATCTACTTTTCCATCAGCCATCAATGCTGTTTCACACTGACTATAGTGCCATTCTGAATCTGTCAAGGCAACAACACGGCCGCTGGCAACCTTTGCAATATAGTCATCATCCGTCTGTGTTGCAAAATTCGGATCCAGAATTCCTTCATTGTACATACGGCATAACCATCTAAAATACTCTTTTTCTTCCGGCGTAACCGTTTTTAAATGTACTGTATAGTCATCATCAATCAGCCACTGTCCATTATCCGGCGCTGCATCTGCGATAAAGCCTGCCGGGTTACTCAGTGTAATCAGCCAATGCCAGTCTGATGCACTCATAGTAATTCCAATCATATCCAAACCATCTTCTGTCTTTGGATGAGCTGCCAAATAGCTCTTGATCATTTTTTCATATTCATCTATTGTTTTTGGATATTTGTAATCATTCTCTTTCAGTGCAGCCCACTGGATCTGGCAGGTTCCTCCTGTTGTCAGTGTTTTCTGATTTACACCCGCATAAGACAGCTGATATATTCCCGGATCATCTTTGCTCCACTGTAATTTTTCCAGCTCATCTCCGTACATTTTTTTTATATTGGGTCCATATTTTTCAATCAGATCTGTCATATCAATTAAGGCACCGGCTGCATACAGATCCGTTGCATTTGATTTTGCATAAATCAGATCCGGATATTCATCATTTGCAATCATCAACGCAACATCCTCTTTTGCATCTCCTTGCGATGCAACCGGATAGCTGACATCCAACGTAACACCAGTCGCCTCTGTGATCGCTTTTGCTACCGGATTATCCCAATTTCCATTTTTGCCGTCTGCATTGAAATATTCAAATGTGACTGGTGTCTTATCATCACTTTCGTCTGCTTCTGTAGTCTCCGTTTCAGTTTCTGACGACCCGGAAATTACACTTGAACTGCTTTTACTGCTACTGTCTGAACCGCAGCCTGTAAGCATTCCTGCGATCATAGTGCCCGTTAGCATCACTGATATTATTTTTCGTTTCATAAAAACCTCCTTTAAAACCCTGTCTGATATTAGACAATAAGAATTCTCCCTTTTAAATTTGCAAATTTCAATTTCTACAAACTCATATGATTTTGAATAATCTCAGTATATCAAATATGCTTTTTGTTTTATATGATATTTTTGATCTTGTTTTTATATTTTTTTGTGTTTTTTTGACACATACACATTTTCTATGCTGTGTTTTTATAAATTTATTCCTATGTTTTTGCTGTTTTTCAACAACTTTTCAACTAATTTCTATGCTATACTTAGATTTAAAGCAAAAAGAATGGGGGTTCTACTATGCAATTTAAAACTGAAAAAATTTCAGAACACATTACAAGAATTCATGGATTCTGCACAGAATTTATGTATCTGATTGAAGGCAGCAAAGCAGCTGTCCTAATCGACACTGGATGCGGATTCTATAGTTTAAAAAACTGTATCCATAACCTGACTAACAAGCCATTAAAAGTCCTGATAACCCACGGTCATGTAGATCACGCCATGGGCGCCAATGAATTTGAAGAAATTTATCTGAATCATAAGGATAAATCCGTATATCAGCTTCATTCTGAAAAAGGCTTCCGTCTGGAAGGCGCGAAAGGATTGTGTCCTGAAAAAGGGCTTATCAAAGAAACAGATATGATACCATCTGCTCCATTTGAAAAATTTCATAATCTGCAGGAAGGTGATGTTTTTGAGCTTGGTGGAATTCATGTTGTTATTTATGAATTACCCGGTCATACCCTGGGCAGCGTTGTCATGCTGATTCCGGAGGAGCGGACAATTCTTCTCGGTGATGCCTGCAATCCATTTTTATTCCTGTTTGACAAATTTTCCACGGGACTTGCTTCCTATGAAAAAAATTTACGAGCGCTACAGAAAAAAACTGCCGGAAAATATGATCGTGTCCTGATCTCACATGGAAATGGAGATGCCAAGCCAACCACTTTAGAAGATGTGCTCAAAGTATGTCAGGATATTCGTTCTGGAAATGTTACGGATCGCAATTTTGTTTTTTCTGGCGAAACACATCCTCTCGCAGATAATGGAACTTATACCTTTATCTGCTATGACAAAAAACGAATAGAAGAATAAAATCAGATTACTCTATTATGTTTTTTCAACACTGTTCAATATACAACTGTCTCAATAATTGATGTGTATTAGCTGATAAGCTGTGAATAAATCATAAAAATCCCAGCTTATCAGCTTTTCTTTACTTAATGTCCCATGCACTGTATTATTTCCGGCATTAAATCGGTATTATTTGCCGACATTTTGTGTTGCAAACATCCTGTTCGCACTGCTCTTCATTTAAAATTAAAAGCACATTTTCTTCCTTGGGATTTATCAAAAAGACAGTTGTACACGAAAAAGACATAGGAAATGCAGAAAAAACGCACAAAAAGAGAGAACAGATTTCTCCATTCTCTCTTCAATAAATTTATTCTACTAAAAATTTTTTATTTACCGAAATATCTAGCCAGCAGACCAGCGAATGCTTTTCCGTGTCTAGCTTCGTCTCTTGCCATCTCATGCACGGTGTCATGGATTGCATCAAGATTCAGGGCTTTGGCACGTTTTGCAAGATCTGTTTTACCAGCGGTTGCGCCGTTCTCTGCTTCTACACGCATCTGCAGGTTTTTCTTGGTGCTGTCGGTTACAACTTCGCCGAGAAGCTCTGCGAATTTTGCTGCGTGCTCTGCCTCTTCGTAAGCTGCTTTTTCATAGTACAGACCTACTTCCGGATATCCCTCGCGGAATGCTACTCTGGACATTGCCAGGTACATACCAACCTCGGAGCACTCACCCTCGAAATTGGCTCTCAGGTCTTTTTTGATATCTTCCGGAACATCGGATGCTACACCAACTACGTGCTCTGCTGCCCAGGTCAGATCCTCGCCCTGCTCGATAAATTTCTCTTTCGGTGCTTTACAGATCGGACAGACTTCCGGTGCTTCTGCTCCTTCATAAACATATCCACATACGCTGCATACAAATTTTTTCATAGTCTTTCTTTCCTTTCTTTTTGTTGTGTATTTAATTTTTATCATTTCCAATTTTATGGTTTATAACAGTTTTTATTTTTAATATTAGTAACTGTTACTGATATTACTTTAGCATAAGATTTTCTTTTTGTCAATGCCTATTTTAAATTTTTTCTTTCTTCCTGGGGATGCTATACGTTCCCCGGGTGATTTTTGCAGTTCTCGCAGATGCCGTAAAAATTCACAGAGTAATCTTCGATCGTACCTCTGAAATTTTCCGCTGCTACGTTCTTGATTTCGCTGATGTCACGCATTGTAAGGTCTGTCACGCAGTGACATTTTCTGCAAATGAAATGGTGATGCGTGGAAGTATCTCCATCGAACCGGTCCGGGCCATCTCCTGTTGTAAGACGCTTGATCTCTCCTAATTCAGAAAGAAGAGACAGGTTCCGGTATACTGTGCCAAGACTGATATTGGGAAATTCTTTCCGTACATCGGTATAGAGCATATCTGCGGTCGGGTGATCCTTTCGCCCCTGAAGGCAGACTTTGATGCTTTCTCTTTGTCTGCTATACTTGAGTGTTGACATAGTTTTTTTCCTTTCGTATCTTTCGATAACAGTAATTGTTATTATATTTATACTATAAGGCTGCTTCTCGCAAAAGTCAAGAAAAAGATCACTACCCTGTCTACACAGATTTCCGTCTGTCCCAAGATCAAAAATTCCTCAAAAACGAGGAGTGCCCAGGAACCTCTCGGCGCCTGGGCTATTATTATGAAAAAATCTTAATTGTGTAGTGATTGCATACACGCTGTTCCTTTGGAACTGAGATAACTATACCAATTAATTATGAACAGATTATGAACGTGCAGTGAATCTTCTGTGAATCTGTACATTTTTTAGAATTATTTTATATTTTATTTGTGTATTTATCACATATTTTATTTCTAATTCTGTCCCTTACTCTCTACTCTGTCTAGAAATCGTTTTTCTCCGTTAATTTTTCTATTCGTATTGCCCATCCCCGATTTTCCCTGTCATTTCTCTCTCATTTATGTTAAGATTGATGTACAGCCAATGCGGCAGAATGGAGGATTTTTTATGAGTACCGGAAATCAGGAATATATACGAGACATGAACCGCGCCCTGGTTCTCGAGGCCATCGCCAACCATCCGCCGCTTTCCCGCGCAGATCTGGCGAAAATGCTGCATCTGACAAAAGCAACCGTATCCACCATCGTCCAGGAACTGCTCGACCGCCAGCTCGTCATAGAACTCGGCAGCGCCGAAAAAACTTCCATGGGTCGAAAACCGATTCTGCTTACTTTTAATAATCGCTACGGTTCCATCATCGCCGTCGATCTCGGCGTAAAAAAGATCACCATTCTCACCGGAGATCTGAAGGGAAAATCATGTACTGTAAAAGAATACCCGATTGATCCATCCCTCTCCCTGGAGGAATACCTGATTTCCCTCCTCCACAAAACCAAATCCGACCTCCCCAAGACCCCGTGCGGTCTCGTCGGAATCTCCATCGGAATCTACGGCGTCGTCTGCGACGACCTCGTTTTATTCACACCCTACTACGATCTGAAACACTCCAACCTGAAAAACTACCTCGAAGAAGAATTTCAGGTTCCTGTCATCGTAGAAAATGAAGCCAACCTCTCCGTCATCGGCGAAGCCGCCTGCGCAGAGCACTTTAAAAATATGATCTTCCTGAACATCCACGAAGGCGTCGGCATGGGAATCCTCATTGACGGCGAACTCTACACCGGTCAGAACGGCTACGCCGGCGAATTCGGCCACACCATCCTCTTCCCCGATGGCCGGCCCTGCCCCTGCGGCAACCACGGCTGCCTCGAACAGTACATCTCCGAAGCCTCCGTCCTGAACGATTTTGCCGCCGCCGAAGGCTTAGAAAACGTCTCCGTCGAACGCTTCATCCAGTATTACCAGGAAGGCAACCCCAACGCCCGCAAAGTAATGCAGGATTTCACCCACTACATCGGAATCAGCCTGAACACGGTTCTCCACACCTTCAACCCGGACGTCATCGTCATCAACAGCTCCTTCACCAACTACATCCCAGGTCTGATCGACGAAATCACCTCCGGAATCCAGAACCGCCTCCGCTGGTACCTCCACGTCCTCCCGGCTCACCTGCAGGATGTCTCCGTCCTCATGGGCGGAATCAGCCTCTGCTCCCGGAACTTCCTCGGAATTTCCACCTTTAAGCTGCTGGACCTGTAACTCAGAAATAAGTCCCTGTTCAGAGCCCCATCTCGATTCCGCTGCGCTGCATCTTGATGTGGCTTCTCGCCATATGAAATTTCAGAAAAAAGTGCTCATTCATGCAAGCATGATTCGCAATTTGTTCTGAAATTTCGCATGGCTCTGAATAGTCACAATTTGTTCATGATTTTTTTACAACATGAACACGCTTTCAACATAATTTACCCGTATACTAAAAGCATAAATAATGAATGCCAACATTATTTACACAATTTTCTTTTTCATATTGCCGATTAGAAAATCGGCTCTCCTTCCTTTAAAAATAAAAATGAAAGAAAGCACTGTTTCGCCAACGGTGCTTTTTTTCATGCCCTTTTCCCCGCTTTTCCACCGCTGCCATGCGTATCACGCAAGGGCGGACGGGCGACGGCGAGGCGTCCCCTCTATTTACACAATTCATCCGTCAACCGCGCAAACTCCTGTAAATTCAATGCCTCCCCACGAATCGTAAGCGGCCAGCCGCAGGCTGTGATTGCAGCCTCAATCTCCTCTTTCGAAAAATGCAGCAGCTCCGAATTTTTCAGTCCGTTCGCCAGCGTCTTCCGTCTCTGATTAAACGACGCCCGAATAATGGAGAACATCAACTTCTCATCCTTCGTCTCCACCGGCATCACCTCATGACGCGTCAGCCGGATCACCGCACTTCCAACCTTCGGCCGCGGCATAAAACAGTTCGGCGGCACATTCGCCACAATATACGGCTCCGCATAATACTGCACCGCCAGCGACAGCGCCCCGTAATCCTTCGATCCCGGCCCCGTCTGCATCCGGTCCGCAACCTCCTTCTGAACCATAACCGTAATCGAATCCACCGGCACATGATTCTCAAATAATCCCATAATAATCGGCGTCGTAATATAATACGGAAGATTCGCCACAACCTTGATCGGCCGTCCGTTGTTCTTCTCCTTCGCCAGCGCCGCCAGATCCACCTTCAAAACATCATTGTTGATAACCTCAACATTATCATAATCCGACAGCGTATCCTCCAGAATCGGGATCAGATTCTTGTCAATTTCCACCGCACACACACTCCGCGCAGCATACGCAAGATACTGCGTCAGCGTACCGATACCAGGTCCGATTTCCACAACAAAATCGTCCGGCCCGATACCTGCAGCGGCTACAATCTTATCCAGCACATGTGGATCGATCAGAAAATTCTGACCATACTTTTTCTGAAATACAAAGCCGTACTTCTGCAGTACGGCTATTGTATTCTGCGGCTCCCCGAGCCACGGTTTTACTTTCTCCATAAATTCTCCATGTATTTAGAACTCAAAGTCTTTCTCGTAAAGAATCACGCGGTCGTCCGCATCGGTATGCTTTCTGGACATGCGTCTTCCGAATTTACGGGTTCCCTTTTCTGCATGGGCGATGGCACGATCCACCATATCTTTGACCTGTGAAATCGTCATCGGCTCGCCCTCCTTCTGATTATTGCCAATTTGTGTATACAGAGCAAGCACACCCATCTCGTCCATCTTGTATCCATTCTCACGCGCATACGTGCGGGCAAACGTAACAAGCTCGTCGTTCGTGAAAACAGGAATCGAAATGACCGTCTCAAACTTCTTCGCAAAATCAGGGTAATTCCGCAGAAGACCTCTCATGCTGACCTTCTCATCCTCGATGATCAGAACCAGACTGTCGGTACGGAAATCCATTGCCTGCGACAGCTTCTCGATCGTCTCCGGGTACATCAGACCGGCACGCTCGATCAGGAGGAAACCTCCCGCCAGCTTTGAAACAATCTGCGCACAGTCCTTTTTGTTCAGAACAGATGCATCCAGACGGGCCATCTTCGTTGCCGGAAGTTTTAAGTCAGCACAGATTGCACGGACGAGATCCTCCGACAGCTTCGTTTTTCCAGTACCGTATCCGCCCATAATGGCAATGTTTCCATGACGGGAAGTACGGTCGCCTGCGTAATGATAAACACCATGCATTGCATCCAGAATCTGGATATCCATGCCTGGAACTTTCGCAAAGTAAGTAAACAGCGCTTTCTGCTCATCACTCAGCTTATCCGGCTGGGTGTCGTTCAGGATGCGGAGTCTTGCCTCCTCCGGCGTCTCCTCGCGGAGCACCTCTTCAATCGATTTCGCAACAGTTCCTTCCGGAATGTTGTCGCGGATCAGCTGAACGGTGGCATCCGTTGTTTTTTCGATGCTCATGTTGATCGTCGCATCGGATACGCGCTCACGCTTTGGCTCGGTCGGAACTTCGATTTCGATTTCCTCCGGGGTAATCTCGATCGGCTGGGTTCCTGCCGGCTCAAACGGATCGGCTGGCTCAGTCTCGGCCGGGGTTTCCGGCTCTGTTTCGCTTTCCGGCTCGTCCGGCAGTTCGATTTCCGATGCTTTTTCAGCTTCCTGCACTTCTGCGTTCAGCGCTGCCTGAAGCTCACTAAAATCGATGGTCGGCCGTGTCTCCTCTGCCGGTTTCAGATCCGGGATGACAACCGTTGCATCCATGGACGGCGTCTCCGCCGGTTCTACGGTTTCCTCAATTTCGGCTTCCGCCTGAGCCTTCTCGGCTGCTTCTGTTTCAGCTTCCACTGCTGGTTCTGTAACTTCTGCTTCTTCGATTTCAGCCTCGGCTGCCGGTTCTATAATCTCTTCGATCTCAGCTTCATCCATCGGCTCTGCAGCTTCTTCGGTTTCAGCCTCATCCGCCGGTTCTGTGATCTCTTCGGTTTCCGCTTCATCTGCCGGTTCTGCTGCTTCTTCCGGCTCAGCTTCCGCCTGCGGCTCCTCAGCCGCTTCCCGTGCCTCTGCCTCGGACTCCGGATCCATCGGCTGCTCTGCGGTTTCGGCTTCTGCTACCTGCTCAGCCGGCTCTTCTGCTTCTTCCTCCGCAACTTCCTCCGACAGGTTTGCTGCGGTCTCCTGGAACAGTGCTTCGAGGTCCGGCTCTTCGTATTTCTTCTCCGGCTTCGGTGCTTTCGGCATTACCGGCTCAGCTTTTTCCTTCGGTTTTGGCTGCGGTCTTGTCTTGATCGTCGTGTTGGCATCCGGGGATACCTCTACGTTTACATCAAGCTGCTCCGGCTCCAGATCTTTTACTTCGTACTGTACCGGCTCTTCGCTTGTCTCTTCCTCGACTGCCGTCTCTTCCTGTTTCTTTCCGCGGAAGGAGAAGACATCGCGGATGCTCTTTGCAAGCTCTGCGTGAAGATCGATCGTATTTCCAAGGTACGTCGGCGTGCTGTCTGCATACGCCTGCTCTTCCGGAATCTCCTCGATCGGCTCCTCTGTCTGCTGCAGTGCTTCGTACTCCTGCACCTGCTCTGCATCTGCCTCGGCCTGCTGTGTTTTCTCATATGCTTCGTACGGCGAACCGGCTTCTTTTTCTTCTTCACCGGCCACATACTGGCTCATCACACCGCCGTTTACCGGTTTTACTTCCGGCGTCTCTGCCGGCTCTTTCGTCGCAGCCATTTCACCAGCTCCGCTCTCTCCGGCTAACCGCACTTTAAGTGCTTCCGGATCCTCGGACGGCTCTTCATTCTTTTTGTAGTCAAAACGATGCTCGTATTTGATCTGCTGGGACGGTGACAGCGGCTCGTACTTCATTTTCAGATCCATTGCCTTTGTCACATATTTGCCCTCGCTGAACCACAGGATCAGCTCATCACAGGCATCGATGCATTTCTGCGTCTCTCCGGCTTTGCTGTAAAGGTTTGCCAGTTCATATGCCCATCTCTCGGTAAATTCCCGCTCTTTGTATTCCTCCAGAAGGGAAATCTGCTCCTCAAGCGGCGCTTTCTGTCCTCTTAAAATCTTGTATTTCAGCAGATACCGGGAATTATCGTGACGTGCGACTGCTTCAAACTCGTTGTAAAAGTCAATCGCCTCATCAAAGTCTTTCATTTTTACGGAGACCTCTACCAGGCGGTACAGAATGCCCTTTCCGATGGAGGAATGGTCATACGCCATCAGCAGAATCTTCTTCGCCTCCGGATATCGTTTGTTCGCCTCATAGACATCCGCTACCATGCCGAGCGTGCGCAGACTCTTGACACGCCGCCAGTCAACGGCTTCTACAACTGCAAGTGCCCCCTCATAGTCCTCTTTTTTTACCAGACTGTTCAGCTCTTCCAGCCGGCTTTGATATTCAGCTTTATCCAATCTTTTCACCTCAATACATTTCAGATTGTTTTAGTTCATAGACACGAACAGTGTACCACACTCCCCGTAGAATGTCAAAAGAATGCCTGTTTTGCAGGCATTTTTCGGGATGCAGATCCTTCCAGCGGTCATCAAAAAAAGAACACCCGCCCCTCCGGTTTTTCCCGGAAAAGCAGGTGTCCCCTAACTACTTATATTTGATTCCGATTACTTTCTGACAGTAATCTTGTCCAGATGCCAGATATCATCTACATACTGCTGGATGGTACGGTCGGATGTGAATTTGCCGCTGTGTGCGGTATTCAGAATCGCGCTTCTTGCCCATGCAGAAGTATTTCTGTATTTATCCTCAACACGCTCCTGTGCTGCCGCATAGGACTTGAAGTCTGCCAGGGTAAAGTACATATCCGGGCGCGGAGCATTCTTCGGTGTGAGCAGGGAGTCATACAGATCACGGAACATCATGGTGTCGCCGTTTGAGTATCTTCCGCTGATCAGATCCATCACTACGTTGTGGATGTCCTGATCGTGGATGAAGTAGCTCATCGGATCGTAGGTGTAGTTGTTCTCATATTCGATAACCTGATCTGCGGAAAGTCCGAAAATGAAGGCGTTTTCTTTTCCAACTTCCTCTACGATCTCCACATTCGCACCGTCCATCGTTCCGAGTGTCAGGGCACCGTTCAGCATGAACTTCATGTTACCGGTACCGGAAGCCTCTTTACTTGCGGTGGAAATCTGCTCGGAAACATCAGCAGCGGCAAAGATCAGCTCTGCGTTGCTGACACGATAATCCTCGATAAATACAACTTTGATCTTTCCTTTGATGGTCGGATCGTTGTTTACGACATCCCCAACGGAATTGATCAGTTTGATGATTGCTTTTGCACGCTCATAGCCTGCGGAAGCTTTCGCTCCAAAGATGAAGGTTCTTGGGTAGAACGGCATATCCGGGTTCTTTTTCAGACGGTCATACAGGTACATAATATGAAGAATGTTCATAAACTGGCGTTTGTACTCATGCAGACGCTTTACCTGAACGTCAAAAATAGAGTTCGGATCTACATCAATGCCGTTATGCTCTTTGATGTATTTTGCCAGGCGAACTTTATTTTTGTGTTTAATCTCCATAAATTCCTTCTGTGCCTGTGTATCATCTGCAAGCTCAGCGATCTTTTTGATCTTCGGAAGATCGGTAATCCAGCCATTTCCGGCATACTCAGTTACCCAGTCAGCCAGGAGCGGATTTCCGTGAAGCAGGAAACGACGCTGTGTGATACCGTTCGTCTTATTGTTGAACTTCTCCGGAGTCATCTCGTAGAAGTCTTTTAAGGTCTGTTTTTTCAGGATCTCGGTATGAAGCTTTGCAACACCGTTGACAGAATATCCGCCTACGATAGCCAGGCGAGCCATATGAACCTGTCCGTCGTAGATCACTGCCATCTGGCGGACTTTCTCTTCATCACCCGGGTACTGCTCTCTTACCTGGATCAGGAAGCGGCGGTTGATCTCCTCTACGATCTGATAGATACGCGGAAGAAGTCTGGAGAACAGGTCAACCGGCCATTTCTCAAGTGCCTCTGCCATAATCGTATGGTTGGTGTATGCGCAGGTCTTTGTCGTAATCTCCCATGCCTCATCCCATCCAAGGCCTTCCACATCCATCAGGATTCGCATCAACTCCGGAACAGCTACGGTTGGGTGGGTATCATTCAGCTGGAAGGTAACCTTCTCATACAGCTTCGTGATATCATCGTGATGTTTTTTATATTTTGCAACTGCTCTCTGTACGCTTGCAGAAATAAAGAAATACTGCTGTTTCAGACGCAGCTCTTTTCCTTCGTAATGGTTATCGTTCGGATACAGAACCTCTACGATGGTTTTTGCAAGGTTTTCCTGCTCAACAGCTTTGTGGTAATCACCCTTGTCGAAGGAATCCAGTGAGAAGTCCTGAATGGCCTCTGCATCCCAGATAGTCAGTGTGTTTACAACGTCGTTGTCATATCCTACGATCGGCATGTCGTAAGGAATTGCATTGACAGACTGGTAATCCTTCTGTACAAAGTTTACGCGTCCGGTAGCTTCATCGTACTCCTGTGCCACATATCCGCCAAATTTTACCTCTTTTGCATACTCCGGGCGTTTCAGCTCAAATGGATAGCCGTTTTTCAGCCAGTTATCCGGTACTTCTACCTGATAACCGTCGCGGATCTGCTGTTTAAACATACCGTATTTGTAACGGATACCGCAGCCGTACGCCGGATATCCAAGGGTAGCCAGAGAATCCAGAAAGCATGCTGCCAGACGGCCAAGACCGCCGTTTCCAAGAGCCGGATCTCTCTCCTGATCCTCCAGAAGGTTCAGGTTCAGTCCCATTTCCTCGAGAGCTTCCTGTACCTGTTTGTATGCAGTCAGGTTGATCAGGTTATTTCCAAGTGCACGGCCCATCAGGAACTCCATGGACATATAGTACAGAATTTTCGGATCCTGTTCGTCCATTGCCTTCTGGGTTTTCAGCCAGTTATCAATAATAACATCTTTTACTGCATAGCAGACTGCCTGGTAAATCTCCTGCTGGGAAGCCTCTTCCAGGTTCTTTCTGTACAGCATTTTTACATTCTCTCTCACACTGTTCTTAAAAGTTTCTTTTTTGAACTCGGCGTTTAACATCTGCGTCCTCCTTAATAGCAGTCTGCGAGCGGAGAGCTTGTTTTTCTCCCCGCTCGCAGGCCAATTTCATATTAATGATCGTCGTGAAAACACATCCAAAAATAATCTTAGATACGTTCTACTGCCATGGTAACCTTTTCAGAGTTGATATTCCACTCCTTCTCATAGCCCTTTGTCTCTCCAGTCACGATATCTTCTGCCAGAACTTCAGATTTAATTTCATCACCATGGTTTTTCATGATGTCTACAATCTTATCGTTGTCTTTTGCGTATACACGGATCTTGTCCATAACCTCAAAGCCTGCCTCTTTACGCATAGTCTGGATTTTGCTTACCAGCTCACGTACGAAGCCTTCTTCGATCAGTTCCGGAGTCAGGTTAGTATCCAGAACAACAGTGATTGTATGGTCGGATTCGGAAACATAGCCTTCCATCTGTGCCATGTCGATCAGCAAATCCTCCTCTAATAATACAATTTCCTGTCCATCGATGTCAAGTTTAAGTTCGCCGGTGCTCTTCAGCTCTGCCATTGCCTTGTTTCCATCGAGCTCGGACAGTACGGTTTTGATCTTGTTCAGGAGTTTTCCGTATTTTGGTCCTACGGTACGCATCTGCGGTTTGAAGCTGTAGCTGATGAAATCTGCGATGTCATCTTTGAATACAACTTCTTTGACATTCAGCTCGTCCTCGATGATCTCTTTGTAGAATTCGGAAAGCTGGAACTCGCTCTTCACGTACATGGTTCCGATCGGCTGACGGTTTTTGATATTGGCAGTATTTCTTGCGGCACGTCCCATAACGACGATCTCCAGCAGGTCTGCCATATCCTCTTCCATCTTCGGATCGATCCAGTTCTCATGTACCTCCGGGAAGTCGCACAGATGGATACTTTCCGGTGCACTTGCATCGATGCTCTTTACGAGGTTCTGATAAATATCCTCTGTCATGAACGGAATCATCGGAGCTGCTGCTTTTGCAACGGTCACCAGTGCGGTGTACAGAGTCATGTAAGCATTGATCTTATCCTGCTCCATGCCTTTTGCCCAGAAACGTTCACGGGAACGGCGTACATACCAGTTACTCATATCGTCCACGAAGGACTGCAGTGCTTTTGCTGCTTCCGGAATCCGGTAATTTGCCAGGTTGTCGTCTACAGCTTTTACAGTGGATTCCAGACGGGACAGCAGCCATTTATCCATAACAGCCAGCTTGTCATACTCCAGACTGTATTTTGTTGCATCGAAGTTGTCGATGTTTGCATACAGAACAAAGAACGCGTAGGTGTTCCACAGGGTTCCCATGAACTTTCTCTGTCCTTCCACTACCGTCTTGCCTGCGAAACGGCTCGGCAGCCACGGAGCGCTGCTGGTGTAGAAGTACCAGCGGATCGCATCGGCACCGTAGGTCTGCAGTGCGTCAAACGGATCTACCGCATTTCCTTTGGATTTACTCATCTTCTGTCCGTTCTCATCCTGTACCAGACCAAGAACGATAACGTTTTCGTATGGTGCTTTGTTGAACAGCAGAGTGGAAATTGCAAGCAGGGAGTAGAACCATCCACGTGTCTGGTCTACAGCCTCGGAAATAAACTGTGCCGGGAACTGTTTCTCGAAGGTTTCTTTGTTCTCGAATGGATAGTGATGCTGTGCGAACGGCATGGATCCGGAATCGAACCAGCAGTCGATAACCTCCGGTACACGGTGCATCTCTTTACCGCATTTCGGGCACTTAATGGTCACTGCGTCGATGTATGGGCGGTGAAGCTCAATGTCATCCGGGCAGTTGTCGGCTTTTTCTTTCAGCTCTTCGATGCTGCCGATGCAGTCCTGATGGCCGCATTCACACTGCCATACCGGAAGCGGAGTTCCCCAGTAACGGTTTCTGGAAAGTCCCCAGTCCTGAACGTTTTCCAGCCAGTCGCCGAAGCGTCCTTTTCCGATGCTCTCCGGAATCCAGTTGATGGTGTTGTTGTTGCGGATCAGATCCTCTTTTACTGCAGTCATGCGGATGAACCAGGTCTCACGTGCGTAGTAGATCAGCGGAGTATCACATCTCCAGCAGTGTGGGTAGCTGTGCTCAAACAGCGGCGCATCAAACAGAAGATCCTTGTCCTCGAGTGCCTGCAGAACGGCCATATCTGCTTTCTTGCAGAAGGTGCCTGCCCACGGAGTTTCCTCTGTCATCTCACCTTTTTCGTTTACTAACTGTACAAATGGAAGATCGTATCTGTGACCAACTTTGGAGTCGTCCTCACCAAATGCAGGGGCGATATGAACAACACCGGTACCATCGGTCAGTGTTACGTAGGTATCGCAGACTACATAGTATGCTTTTTTGTTTCCGATTCTCTTCTCAGCGTACGGGAACAGCGGCTCGTACTCTTTGAACTCGAGATCTTTGCCCTGATAATGCTCCAGAACCTCGGCGCCTTCTCCAAGAACGGTATCTACCAGAGCGGCTGCCATATAATAGGTATATCCTTTGCTTGTTACTTTTACGTAATCCTCATCCGGGTTGACGCAGAGTGCAACGTTGGACGGAAGGGTCCACGGTGTGGTGGTCCATGCCAGGATGTAAGCGTCCTCGCCTTTTACTTTAAAGCGGACAACGGCTGAACGTTCTTTGACATCTTTGTATCCCTGCGCTACTTCGTGGGAAGAAAGCGGGGTACCGCAGCGCGGGCAGTAAGGAACGATTTTGTGTCCTTCGTACAGAAGACCTTTCTTCCAGATCTCTTTTAATGCCCACCACTCGGACTCGATGTAATCGTTATGATACGTAACGTATGGGTTTTTCATATCAGCCCAGAAGCCAACGGTATGGGAGAAGTCTTCCCACATTCCCTCGTATTTCCATACGCTCTCTTTACACTGCTCGATGAATGGCTCTACGCCGTATTTTTCGATCTGATCTTTTCCGTCCAGACCGAGTTTTTTCTCAACTTCCAGCTCTACCGGCAGTCCGTGGGTATCCCAGCCTGCTTTTCTCGGTACCTGATAACCCTTCATGGTACGGTATCTCGGGATCATATCCTTGATAACACGGGTCTCTACGTGGCCGATGTGCGGTTTTCCGTTTGCGGTCGGCGGTCCGTCATAGAACACGTAGGACGGATTTCCTTCACGCACTTTCATACTTTTTTCGAAGATCTGATTGTCTTCCCAGAACTTCTCAACCTGTTTTTCTCTCTCGACAAAGTTCATGTCGGTTGAAACTTTCTTGTACATGCTTGTACCTCCTGAAACTTAGGTTTCTCGTTTGATTTGCTCGCGTAAAATAAGAAAAAGCTCCCGCCCTGTAATAGGACGAAAGCTGTACTTATCGTAACCACCTGTTACATACTATCATATGCATTTCCTGTAACGGGGAACAACCGGCAACTTCTTACCACTGCTCTCCGGTTTTCTATATTTTATGCGCCGGGTACGCAGATTCAGAACTGCAACTTGGAAGTGATGTTCACCTGCCGCTACTTGTACCGGACTCCCACCATCCCCGGCTCGCTTTCCACAGACCGTTCACGCGCAGACTACTGTCTTCGTCATCGTTTTTCATGCCTTATTATAACTAGGGGCTGTAAGCGTTGTCAAGAGTGGAAAGCATATTTTATCGGTTCTTTTCCGCGATTTTACGGGATTTTCGGGGGTGTGCGTTGCTATTTGGACATGGGGATGGTAAAATCGGGGTATAATCAAAAAACGGAAAGGAAGTGAAATCATGGGAAGATTTGTGAATCCGGACAACAGTGCATTTCAGGTTGCTCTCAATTCTGAAATCTATGTGGACAAAACAGGACTTTTATCGTATACCAACAAAGTTCTGGACACCATACAGGGCTATATCTGCAACAGCCGCCCGCGGCGGTTTGGAAAATCATTTGCTGCAAATATGCTGGCGGCCTATTACAGCAAGGGCTGTGATTCCAGAAAGATGTTTTCTGGCCTTGCGATCAGCCAGACGGCAGACTTTGAGAAGCATCTGAACCAGTACGATGTGATTCATCTGGACATCCAGTGGTTTCTTTCGAATGTCAGCGATCCGGAACAGATTGTGGCCTACATTACAGAATGTACACTGGCCGAGCTGCGTACCATCTATGCAGATCAGCTTCCGCCGGAAGTTTCCACCGTTCCCGACGCTCTGTCCCGGATCAAAGAGGCGACCGGACAGAAATTTGTGATTATTATTGATGAATGGGATGTCCTGATTCGTGATGAGGCCTCCAACCAGAAAATTCAGGATGATTACATTAATTTTCTTCGTGGAATGTTCAAAGGGACGGAACCGACGAAATATATCCAGCTTGCGTTTCTCACGGGTATTCTTCCGATCAAAAAATTGAAAACGCAGTCTGCCTTAAATAATTTTCATCAGTATTCCATGCTGAATCCAGGCCCGCTGGCTTCCTATATTGGATTCACAGAAGATGAAGTTTCCGCTCTCTGTCAGAAATACGGACAAAATTTTGAGGAAGTCAGACGATGGTACGACGGCTATCTGCTTGGAAATTACCATGTATACAATCCAAACGCGGTGACAAGTCTGCTTCTGGATGGGACATTCCAAAGCTATTGGTCGGAGACGAGCACATACGACTCGATGGTTCCTTTTATCAATATGGATTTTGACGGATTGAAAACAGCAATTCTGGAGATGCTTTCCGGCGCCGCAGTTCCTGTCATGGTTACCTCTTTTAAAAATGACATGGTCAGCTTTGTAAATAAAGATGATGTTCTGACGCTGCTGATTCATTTGGGCTATCTTGCCTACAATCAGCAGACACAGATGGCATATATTCCCAACGAAGAAATCCGCAGGGAGTTTCTGACTGCGGTGACTTCCAATCATTGGAATGAACTTTTCGCTTTCCAGCAGGAATCTGCGGATCTTTTAGATGCTACGCTCGATATGGATGAAAATGCTGTCGCTGCCGGAATTGAAAAGGTCCATGAGGAATATACTTCCGTGATTCAGTATCATAATGAAAATTCGCTCAGTTGTGTCCTCACGATTGCTTATTTAAGTACGATGCAATATTACTTCAAACCCATTCGTGAACTTCCGACCGGGCGCGGTTTTTCCGATTTTGTCTTTCTGCCAAAGCCGGAATACCGATACGATTTTCCGGCGCTTGTAGTAGAACTGAAATGGAACAAGAATGCGAAAACGGCACTGGATCAGATTAAAAGACAGCATTACCCGGCTTCCATTGCATCTTATACAGGGGATATTCTGCTGGTTGGTGTTAATTATGATAAGAAGACGAAGGTGCATGAGTGTCGGATTGAAAAATATTTGAAATCAGGAGAAAAATGATGAAAGTTGTGATTGCAATTGATTCTTTTAAAGGAAGCCTTTCCTCTCTGCAGGCTGGAACAGCGGCCGCCACCGGGATTTATCGTGTCGATCCGAAGGTGGAGACGGTTGTGCGCCCGCTTGCCGATGGCGGTGAAGGTACCGTTCAGGCACTGACCGAAGGTCTTGGCGGACGGCTTGTCTCCGTTTCGGTGACCGGTCCTGCCGGAAAGCAGGTTATCTGCCCGTATGGCATCATCGACCGAACGCAGACCGCCATTATCGAGATGTCGGGGGCTGCCGGTATTACGCAGGTACACGGCGATGAGAAAAATCCGCTGTACGCCACAACGTACGGTGTCGGTGAGGTTATCTGCGATGCCATCCGCAATGGCTGCCACCGCTTTATCATTGGAATCGGCGGAAGTGCCACAAATGACGGCGGTATTGGTATGCTACAGGCACTCGGTTTCGGACTGCTCGATGCAGAAGGAAAACAGGTTCCTTTTGGTGCTGTCGGACTGGAATCTCTTACCACGATTACGGCAGATCACGTTCTGCCGGAACTTTCGGAATGCACCTTCCGTATTGCCTGCGATGTAACGAATCCGCTCTGCGGTTCCAACGGCTGCAGCGCCGTTTTCGGACCGCAGAAGGGCGCGGATGCTGTCATGATCAAACGTATGGACACATCGCTTGCCTCCTACGCCGCACTCTGCCGGAAAACATTCCCGAACGTCGACGCGGAATTTCCCGGAACGGGTGCTGCGGGCGGACTTGGATTTGCTTTTCAGACGTTTCTTTCTGCTTCACTGGAACCCGGCATTCAGATCATACTGGATGAAACCCGACTTCGTGATGATGTGAGAGACGCTGATCTTGTCATCACCGGTGAGGGACAGCTCGATGGGCAAACCGTAATGGGAAAAGCGCCGATTGGAGTTGCAAAACTGTCAAAAGAATACGGCAAACCTGTCCTTGCGTTCTCAGGCTGTGTTACAAAAGATGCATCCACATGCAACGCCGCCGGAATTGATGCCTTTTTCCCTATTATGCGGAGCGTCGTTTCACTCGAAGAAGCTATGGATGTGAAAAATGCGGCAGAAAATATGGCCGATACGGTAGAACAGGCTTTTCGGCTATTTTTGCTTCAGTAAAGCGGATATTCGCAATCCGCTTCGCTACTTGCTTGAGTCGGTTAAAATACAAGACCGTTTTCTCCTGCTTTAATTTTTGCAGGAAGGACAGAAAACACGTCGTGCTCTCATCGTCTTAATTCCAGCAGATATTCTGTCGTTCCTGCTTCCAGCTGTTTCGTTCCTGTCCACCGAAATCCGTGGCGGTTGTAAAACGCAATGGCACGCGTATTTTTCTCCAATGCCCATAGATGGTCTGCGTCAAACTTTTCAATTGCAAAGGTAATCAGCCCGTGGCCGACTCCGTTGTTCTGCAGACATGGATCTACGTATAGTTTACAGATTTCGGTTCCGTTGATTTCTGTAAAACCTCTTATAATTCCATCATCGTAGACATAGATGCGGTTTAAGATTTCTTCTTTCTTAAAGTACTGGTCGATCATCGGGACTACCTGCATTTCACCGAAGGAATAGGCCTCCTCGTGAAAAATTGGGAAATAATTGATTCGGTTGTTGAACACGAAAATTTCCGCAATTCTGGACAGGTCTTTCAGTTCTGCTTTTCTGATTTTCATATTTTCTCTCATTTTAATTTCCAATCAACACTTTCTTCCCCCGAAACGCAAATCCATAATACCTGATCCGCTCCTTTGCGATTCCTCTGGCAAGCAATTCTGTGTCATACTGTTTTTCCTGAATCTGACGAAGTGCATGCTCCACCGTCTCTTCCAGCGACTTTTCTTTTGATGTGTTCTGAACCTTAAATTCCATTACGATCGCATCCAGGTTTTCTTTCAATGGCTCCATTACTACGTCATACCTTCCGAATCCACTTTCTCTGTTGGAAGTGATTCTGTATTTTCCGGCCAGATCAACAATCAGCCCAAGGACAAATCCATGGTAAAATCTTTCTGGTTCGAGTTCCTCTGATGGTTTTCCGCCCGTGTCGAAACTGCTGAATGTCTGAAGTGCTACCTGATTCATAAACTGGTTCATATAATCCAGATCTCCGGCAAGCAGAGCATCTTTAAAATTGCCATATGCAGAATCTTCTTCTGTAAACCAGTCCTCTATCATTTGTTCAAACATCAGCATTGTCTCATGATTTGTCACTTTCAAATCATACTGGCGCTTTCCTGTTCGGTTATCCATTTCGTACCGATCCACTTTCAGATATCCGCTCGCAAGCATAAGACTCCAGATGGCTCCCCGCTTTCTGCCAAGCTGTTCAAAAATAACCTGCTCATCCAATTCTGTGCAGATCACTCTGCCGTTTAATAAATCTTCCATTTCCGTCTTGATCTTTGCAGGACTTCGACGGATCAGATTGGAGATCAGCATATTTCCGCTGGTGTCTGCCCAGTACGTTCCATATTCTCCCGTGTCCAGATATTTTGTAATGGACCACGGATTGTAAATATCCTTCCGTTTTCCAAAGGAAAATCCATCATACCAATAGCGGACGGTTCCTTTTTCATCGGACAGCCCATTTTCCTCCAGCGCATGAAAGACTTCTTCTTCTGTAAAGCCAAACGAGCCGCTGTACTTTTCCGATGTTGTTGTTACAACTTCAAGATTATTCAGATCGGAAAAGATAGATTCTTTACTGACTCTTGTTATTCCTGTCAGCAGTCCCCGTTCCATATAGGGATTCGTTTTGAATGTGGAATTGAACAGGCTTCTGATAAACGCAGTAAGATTCTCCCAATACCCATGAATATACGATTCCTGCAAAGGAGTATCATACTCATCCAGAAGAATAATCACCTTTTTTCCGTAATAGCGGCTCAGATAATCGGACAGATAATTGACAGCTACTGCTGCCGCATCATCCGACATATTTTCTTCAACGGAATCAAAATAGGCGCGGTCTTTTTCATTTAATACTTTGCTGGATTTGACAAATTCAAAAGTACTATATAATTTTACCAGCTTACGAATTACCGCTCTTCTTGCAGTCTCATATGTGGTTGCCTTGATATCTGCAAAGCTGAGGGAAATCACCGGATACGTTCCCTGCAGCTTACGAAATCTTTCCTCTTTCCAGATGACAAGGTCTTCAAAATATTTGCTGCATTCGGAATGATTTACGGAAAAGAAATATTCGACCATACTCATATTCAGGGTCTTGCCGAATCTTCTTGGGCGTGTGATCAGAGTAACACTGTCCTGATTGTCCCACCATTCCCTGATAAAATCCGTCTTATCGATATAAAAACAGTTATTCTTTCTGATGGATATAAAATCCTGATTTCCAATGGAAATTACTGATTTCATGGGTCTGCTCCTTCCTAAATCCTTTACCACCGACAGGCTTGCAAAAATTTATTTCTGTTTCTATTTTATCATATTTCTCTGGCAGAACAAAGATCATTCCCTGTCCGAAGCAATTATTTTCCATTAGATATTATGTTTTGACAGATGTCACGAACTATGCTTTCTCTGTCCTGATCCGCCGTTATTCTGGTTTCATACAGAACGGATGTATAATCTTTTTCGTTCCACCATCTCTGCATATCTTCTGCACTGAAATCATTGCAGTTCGGCTTTGTTTTGTGGCGCTTCACGGTCTCCTCGAAGGGGATGTCGAAGTAATATGCGTATATATTTTTTCCATATAAAGCTACTGCCAGCTCAAATAATGCACGATACCATTCCGCATTCAGTATTCCTTCCAGAATAACAATCTCGCTGTGTTTTCTTCCATATCGCAGAAGTTCTTCCAGAAGAGGCAGCGCCTTTGTATTTTCTCCGTCTTTGACTTTGAGCATATCTCTTCGGATAACATCCTGCGAGATCAGCATTGTATTATTTCCGAACACTTGCTGTAATTCCTTTGCAATAGTTGTTTTTCCACTGCCGGAATTTCCTCTTAAAATGATTAATTTATTCGTCCGTAAGCAATCGCCCATTGTCATTCCATTCTCCATACATAATTCCCGCTTTCGTATTATCTAAAAGTTTCTGCAAACGGCTCTGAAATATTTCTTTTTCCTCAAACATTGTAATTTTATACACTTTTCGCTATCTGCAGCGCCAGAAACAGCTTGTCCAGATCGTGGTTAGCGGCAGATAATCCATCCGTTTCATAGTTTCCTTCGATCAGCACATCTCCCGCAACAAGAAAATCATACAGTTCAAATCCATAAAAATCACTGATCGCCTGAACGCCTGCGAGTTCCATTTCCACGGCAATGCATCCTTCTTCTTTTCGTTTTCTTACAAGATTTACCGTTTCCCGAAGCATACTGTCTGTCGTCCATACGCGCCCCTGAACGTATGGCAGTTTCCTTTCTTTGAAAAATTCCGCCAGTTTGTCCGTGTTTTTTATTTTTATGTAGTCCTGCGGTTCTGCAAAATAATAGGACAGTCCTTCTCCCCGGTATGCCTCCGTTGGGAGAATAAACTTTCCATCGGTTGCTTCTTTGTCCAGACTGCCGCACGAGCCAAACATGATAAAGACGGATGCTCCTGTTAAATGATTGACTTCGGCAATCGTTCCTGCTGCAAGAGCGGAACCAATTGGTGTCAGGTAGAAAGCAATCGTTTCTTCCTCATATGGCAGAGTCCAAACCGGTATATTTCCATTGCATGCTCTTACTTCTGCAATCTGTCGGCATGGGAATTTTTCAAGCATGTATTCATATATTACTTTTGAAAAAATTACCATACATTTTTTTACCAGATGCTGCTTCTCCCCATAAAAATTCTCCAGCTTTACAATCGGCTCGCTGTTGATATCATAAGAATCAATAATCATTCTGTTTCCTCCATAAATTTTATTTATCTTTACCAAAAAGTCCCATATCCACCACCCTTACTGCGCAGACATGAGACTTCCGTTTTTATTTTTGCATTACTTCAATAACACATTCATGTTTCTTTGTTTTTTTATTATAATTGATACCGGCAAGCATTCGAACCACAGAATCTTTCAGGCCATCCATATCCATTTGAATATAAATTTTTAAGGCCTCATACGTTTCCGTCTGGTTCCAATAGGTTCCGAATTTGTGGCGCAGCATGGCTTCTACCACAGATTTCGGGCTATACATGGAATAAATTTCGTCTCCAGTCTGCCGATGCGCAATCAACTGATAACCATCGTACCACGTTTTTGCTTCTTCAAAACTCATCTCATATTTTTCACAGAGGGCAGATATCTCCTGCTCTGTGAAGCCAAAATATTCCGCCAGATCACCGGGATCTGTCATGGAATACTCGGTAAATATATTTAGTGCAGAATGAGAACCATTTTTGTTTGTGAACTTTTCTTTTTTCAGACTTTTTAGCAATACCTTTCGATTATATACATGCGTATTCCACAGTATTTCCATGCTTCTGAATTATTTTCATTAAATCATCAGCCTGCATCCAAACGGTTGCTGTATTATCATTTGGATGAACACCAATTTTATTTCCGACAAATTCCACGTCCATGAAGACTTGAACTCTGTGTTCGGCATCGTTTAGAATACCAAGCGGCGTAACGGCACCGGGTATCAGTTTCATAATATCAAATAATTCCTCCGCAGATGCAAAAGAAAGTGCACGCAGACCACGTTACCTGCGAAACGCTTTCAAATCTACTCGCTTGTTCCCTTTCATCGTTATCAAATAATAATTACGTTTTTTATCGTCGCGAACAAATAAATTTTTAGCGCCCCACTCTGGATACGGCAAATCAACAGCATCTGCTTCTTCCATATTGAAAACTGCCTTATGTTCCGTAATTTCATACGCTATATTTTGCCTTTTTAAATAATGATATATCTCTATCTTATCCATACTCTTTTATCTCTGTAAACTGAAATTGAAATATGCCCTTATTTTTCATACTTTTCAATCCGGCATTCATGTTCTTTTGTTTTTTCATTGTAGTTAATTCCCACCAGCAAAAGCTCCCCTGCATAGCATGCAACAGACTCCGGATATTTTCTGTCTCTGATCTGATCTAATGCTGCTCTGACGCTTTTGTCCCATTTCAGTTCCACAACAAGCGCCGGGTAATAATTCTGAAACTCCGGCTTTGGAATAAACACAAAGTCTGCAAATCCACGACCCGCGGGAAATTCGCGGATTGGTTTGAAATAGTATTGCATGGAACTCAAATAGGCAATGGACAGAACACTGCTGAGTGAGTTTTCATTGTTATACTGAATCACAGAAGTATATTCCCTGTGAATTTTTTCAATTTCTTTTGCTACTGCGTTTCCATTCATCTGAATTGTATCTTTCAGAAGCTGCTCTGATTCTTTTTGAAATACAATCAACTCATTCCATTTTTTCCTTTTCGTTGCCAGAATCAATTCCTGACGGATTTCCTCATTCGGAATAAAAGCAGTTCTAAATGTCCGGTCATAGGCCAGATATCCAAGGTGAATCAGATACGTCAGCACATCGTCTTTATTGGCGAAGCTAACGGTATCGTTCTGAAAAGAGGTAACATCAACCGGAACATGATCTCCTGAAAGCATTTCGATTACGGCACTTTTCAGGCCATCAAAATCCATATTGATCAGCGGAACAATCGCCTCATAGGATGCGGTTCCGGACCAGTAGCTCTGGAATTCGCCTTCGAGCATCAGGTTCACAACGGCATTTGGATTGTATACATGATATTTCCCAATCTGATAACCGTCGTACCATCGTTTGACTTCTTCAAACTTCTGACCATATACTTCACATAGTTTTTGAACTTCTGTTTCTGTAAAACCTACATATGGTGCAATCGGCCCGGCATACAGCATCGAATAATCTTTGAAATTGTTCAGCGCCGACTGTGTCTTTTCTTTTTTTACAGGCAAAATACCTGTCAGATATGCCAGTTGAATATATTTTGTCGGCTCCGTCCCTTTGAACATCGCCCGCAGAAAATTGATATATTCTTCCTGTGTTTTGAGATCCGCCGCCTCGTCACGAATCAGAACATCCCATTCGTCTATAATCACAATAAATTTTGTCCCGGATGCCGCGTTGATCCGCGACAGCGCCTCCGGCAGTGACCGGATTTCTTCTGGAAGTATATGGGGATAATATTCTTTTAACTCCGAAATCGTTTTTTCTGAGATATAAGAAACAATCCGCTCCGGTCCGCCTGCCGGTTCCATACACCATTGGATATCCCAGTGGAGCACATCATACTGATTCAGATGTTTTTCAAAATCCTTTGCCCTGCTGATTTCCAGCCCGGAAAACATTTCTTTCGAACTGCAGCCCTTGCTGTAATACGCGGTGAGCATATTTGCCGTAATTGATTTTCCAAACCGCCGCGGGCGGCTGTTGCAGATATATCCCTGCAGAGTGTTCATGACTTTATTCGTATAAGTCAGCAGTCCTGTTTTATCAACATAAATCTCAGAATTTAATGCAACCGCAAATGCTTCATTTCCCGGATTCAGATAACTTCCCATGCAAATCCCTCCCGTCAACATTTTATATGACTCATTATACTTGATCCCTCTGACTATCACAAGGACAGGATTTTCCCACGCAGCTTCCGGTTTTTCACTTTCGTCCTCCTGTGAGAATCCCATACAATTCCGGTCTTCTGTTTTTCAGTCCGCATTTTTCCCGCTTTCTGCATTTCCTGCATTTCGTTGATACTAAAATCAGACATGTTATTATCCTTCATCCTCGTAAATAATGATTTGAAAATATTGTAACTATTCAGAGCCATGCGAAATGGAAGAAAAATCGCGAATCATGTTTACATGAATGAGCTATTTTTCTGGAATTTCATATGGCGAGATGGGGCTCTGAATAGTTACAAAATATTATACCCTATAAATGCTTCAATGGTAAACTTTCATTTTGCCGCATAAAAAATGCGCACCGCAGTTTTCATCAAAATCATGAGTATGCGGCACGCAGTTTTTATTTTGCTTTTTTCTTCTCTCTTTTCACAAAAAGACAGACACATGCAACAACAAAAACAGCCGTTGCAGCGATCAGTACCGGCCATACCGGCAGTGGACAGACGCTTGCGCTGATCAGTTTCAGTCCCTGGTAAAGTGTGTATACACCGAAAATTGAAAAGATGACAAACGCCAGTGTATTCAGCAGCCCATCCGGTGTCTTGCTCTTTAAGAGATAGCCGACCAGCATTCCGAGAATATCCGCTGCGAACAGTCCGAGAGAACATCCGATCCATACAACGAATGCGGATCCCATCCCTTCATTTGCACCAAAGGTGATTGCGGTAAGCTGTGTTTTGTCTCCGAGCTCTGCTACGAAGAACGTACAGAAAACGGCGAGCGGTGCGAACCGAATTTTGGATTTGCCGCCTTCTTCCTCTTCCTCGTCATCATCACCGGAAATGGTGGATGCTGCGAAGTAAAGAAATGCGAGTGCTGCAATCGTCTTAATCAGCCAGTCCGGAATGAATTCGCTGACGAGGCCGCCTGCGAGAACCGCCATTCCATTCAGTACCAGAATCGCGGCTGCGGTTCCCAGGATAATGTCTTTCAGCTTGTACTTCGAAGTAAGCGCAATCAGCATGAGCTGCGTCTTATCGCCCATCTCTGCGATGAACTCGGTAAGAAACACCTTTAGAAATAACACCATTTTCCATTCCCCTTATCTTATAATGATATAAATGGCATATGCGGCATAAAATGCGACCATACAGAAACCTTCGACTCTTCCGATTTTCTTTTTGGTTCCTGCAAAAATCCATACACATACCGTGAATACGATCAATACACACAAATCAATTATATTTTCCGTAATGATGGCCATCGGGCTGATTGCGGATGCAATGCCAAGTACCATAAGAATGTTGAAGATATTAGAACCGATCGCGTTGCCAAGTGCCATATCAACTTCATTCTTTCTCGCAGCAACGATAGAAGTTACGAGTTCCGGAAGGGAAGTTCCGATGGAAACAATGGTCAGTCCGATCAGAGTCTGGCTCATTCCGAGATCGCCCGCGATTCTCGCTGCGGCATCTACGGTCACATCTCCGCCGACTGCAATGGCGACTGCTCCACCGACGATGAACACGATACTCTTCGGAACGGAAAGCAGCTTGATATCCTCGTCGGAACCGCCTTCAATTTCGACTTTTTTTCCTTCGCGGTTTGCCTTTAAGGCAATCTGAACCATGTAGACAATGTAACCTGCAAAGAATCCAATTAAGATCACACCGTCCAGGTGACCGAGCATCATACCGGATTTATCGCCGAGTCCGCTGATTCCTAAAACCATTAAAAGTCCGGCGCAAATCAGGGACAGCGGGATGTCTCTTTTGATGGTTTCCTTTGCAACTTCTATGGTGGTCAGTACGGCACAGACACCGATGACAACCATCAGGTTAAAGATATTGGAACCGATGACATTACTGACTGCGAGCTCGTTGTTGCCGGTAAGTGAAGCCGATACACTGACCGCGGTCTCCGGAAGTGATGTTCCCATGGCAACAATGGTCAGTCCGATGATGATCGACGGAACGTGCAGTCTCTTTGCTGCGCTTGAGCTTCCTTCTACGAAAAAGTCCGCACCTTTGATCAGCAGGACAAAACCGATGACGAGACAGACAAGCACAAGAGCAAACGGGGCGTTGTTGATGAAATTTTCCATGTTTTCCTCCTTTGTTTTCCATAATCGTATCATTAGCAGAAGCGGGGGTTCCTACTCATTACCCGCGTAAAAAAAGACCCATGTATATCAATAAACGGCCAGCTTTTTTGCAGGCTGTTCATTGATATACATGAGTCTCATTATTTAAGATTTGCCAGATTATACTCTTTTTTTATAATCAGAATGTTGACAAATCACACATTCGTGCTAACTACTCCCTCATGGAATATTACATTACTTGATAAATACTATCAAATGTCGCTGGGGTTGTCAACCGGATTTGCATCTTTTTTACTTTTAATTTTACTCAATTAATGTCCCGATGCCTTGTGCTCCAAACGGTCTTTTCCATTGGTCTTATTATCACAAAACATCCAGCCGCACATCCAGATATGTCCTCTGCTTTTCCTCCTCGGTCATCTCTTCTGCCAACTCATTTACCTGACGATATAATTCATCCGCTCGGCCATGCCTCCAGATAGAGCCAAGAGCGCAGTTGGCTGAACCAGCCGCGAATGCATGGATCTCCTGTGAGTTGCCGCCTGCAATCTGATCGGGGTTATGCAGCGCCGCACCGCCCCGCAGTTCTTCTTCTGTTGCAAGTTCCGCTTCTTCCAGGCTGTATCCCTCCTCCATTTTATCCTCAACCAGGGCAGTTTCCAGTCTATCGCGAAAGTCTGCCTGCGCACGGCTTCCTGCCGGATCTCTTCCATTTTCCAAATAAGTTTCATGATTTTTTAAGAGCTCTTCTACTGTAAGCATGTTGAGTCCATCTTCCTGCATCTGTGTCTGCTCCAGAAACTCCTCTGCGGAATAACTGGCTGATGAATTTAACGGCATATCGATATGAATCTCTGCCGTCCGGCTGTTGCTTCCGCCTGTCCTGACACTGCCAAGATCACTGGGAAGTACCTCGTCGAACTCTCCGCTTTCCTCCATTTCCCGTACCACGGCAAGGTCTGCTTCTCCGATTGTGGGATCCCGCAATTCCTCCAGATCCGGTTCTTCCAGATCCCACTCCGAATCGTTTGCACTCAAATCCATGCGATCATCCTCTGCCAAATCAGCATTGTCATCCCAAATATCCTCATCCAGATCGAAACTGTCATCCTGGATATCCTCGGTCATATCATCCGCGTCATATTCCATATCACTCATATCTGCACTCATGCTTTTGATCCTCCTGTTTTCTTTTTGCTTTCTGCCAGTTTCCGCAGTGCCTCTACATAAATTTCCCGCACCAGATGTGACGATGCTGACTCCCGATTCAGCTGCCGGATCAGCTGCGTGATACAGCAGTCGGTATTGTCGGCTTTTGCAATTTTCACAGCCATATAATCCAGAACTTTCCGCAGCTGTTCCTTTGCCATCCTGCTCTCTCTCTGACTTTTTTCGTCCCCCGTTTTCTCTTCTGCCGCTGCACGTTCTGACGCACGGACTGCATTCCAGAACAGACCGCGGCACTCCGCATCCACACTGATCGCAGTCTGACGGGCCTGCTGTTTCTGTTCCAGGGTACAATGTCCGCGGGAAGCACAGGTCCGGCATTCCAGATAGGTTTCAAAAAGTGTACGGGCATTCCTTTCCACAAAAGAATTCTCTGCAGGATATCCCTCTTCCATCTGATAACGGTCTATAATATTGGGCGTAGAAAAATGCGCTCCGACTGACATTCCATATGTCGTATAAACACCTTCTCCCGGTCCCAGAAGATACAGATGTTCCAATGTCGTTTCATCTGCCCGGAAAAGTGCCGCATAACGCTCGATTCCGGAAAATCTGGAAGGTCCAAGGAAAACTTTTGTCCCACAAATATCCGGTATTGTCGTCGGAACGTTGTCTGCCGTCTGATCAGCAATCATAAATCCAACCCCAATCGAGCGCATTTCAAGAAGAAGATTCTGAAAGTTTTCTGCAAAAGAATACACCCCTTCGCCGTCACTTTTTTCTGCTCCCCGAAGAAGATTGTGGGCCTCATCTAAAATGATCACCAACTGAAGTCTGCTGCTGTGTTTTGCATTGATCCGAAGGTATGCTGCCAGTGAAATGAGAATCATAGTCGCAAACATCTGCTTCGCCTCGATCGTTGTAAGACAATTCAGCTGCAGAAGATTTTCTCCATTCAGCAATTCTGTGATGGGGATCGGCTGCACTGCTGTATCATAAACATCCGGGTTTGCATCAAGAAGTGCGTGCATGCGTGTACGGCCTGCTGATTTTATATCGGCCATCGTTTTTCCGCTGTATCCGTTCTGATCCAGAAGACGGTTGAACTCGAGCATAAACTCATGAAGACCAAATGGGATCGTGCCCGGACTGTACATCATACTGGCCTGCGTATATCCATACTTTGCAAAACATCTGGTCAGCGTCGTCTGATACAGTTCTTCCAGCGGGCCGTCTCCCTTAACGCAGGTCTGCAGGATCTCTTTCAGAGAGGCACGGTATTGTTCCAGTGTAACATTGGGCGGGAGGGCAAACGGATTCAGGACAAAGTTACCGCTCTGCGGCCTCCAGACCCGTAAATTCTGCATCGTCTTTCTGAGGTAATGCTGCTCTTCCTTTGCCGATTCCAGCAGCAGCACCGGAATCTTCTGCCGGTGAAGCTGATTGGCGATCGAAAAAATGAAATTTCCTTTGCCGGAACCGGGAGCTCCTGCAACAAACATGTGCTTTTTTAATTCTCGGAATGGGATTCTCTGCTCCTCTCCCATCTCATTTTTCCCCAGCAGCAGAGAGGTATCTTTAGACCAGATACTCTTATTTTCCTGCTCTGAAAACAGTGTGTCATGATTTCGCCGAATTCCATTTTTCTGTGACACTCCTTCCAGACAGGTTAATGTCTGAATCTCCTCCGCCAGAAACAGAAAAGCTGCCGTGCTGCTTCTTGGCATAACCTGCTGGGCAGTCTGTTCTGCTGCTTTCCATACCGTTTCGGTATCTACACAAATCTTAGTCTTCGGAATGTTATATGTCTTCATCCCAGCAAACGCATGCATCAGCTCCATCTCGAGCTGCTTTCGCTCTTCCGGATTCTGTCCAAAAACCGCCATGACACACTGATACCGCGTATCTGCATGAAACAGCTTCTCATAAAGCTGCATGTCGGCATTCTGATTCTGTTCTGCCATATTTTTCAGCAGGGTAGATGTGCGCATGTCCAGCTGCGGAGACTTTCGAATCAGCACCGAATATCCGTATCCCTCAGGCATCTGGCCAAGCGTATAATACAAGCTTTTGCTGCGTCCTGCGTCTGGAACAATTTCCCGCATCAAAAGCGTACTTCCCCGATTCTGTCCCGGAATGATGTGATATGTTTCTGACGCACCGCGCAACAGCAGTGTTTCGGTGCTCATTTCCGAAAGCGGCTCCGCTGAGTGAAAGCCGCAGCGTAGCTGCTTCAACAGCAAAACGAGAGTTTTTGCACAACTAAGGGAAGAGACACCCATGTAGCAGTGAATCGCATCTGCTTCTTTCTGGAGGCGTAATTCCACTGCCTCTCCTCCCTGTGCAAGCCGCTCTGCCAGCTCTGCGGCCGGAGCCAGAAGCGGTGTGTTTTCTCTTGCAATCGGAACGCTTGTAAGTTCTATGTAGGCCTTCATCTGGTAACTCCTCCTGTAAGAGCCTTCACATTTTTCAGTAAAAGTTCCGGCGTATATTTTTCTGACAGTGCTTTCAGCTTGCCGCAGAGCGCTGTCAGTTCATCCGCACTGACCATGGGCTGATTCTGTGCGTAGACTGCCACAATCTGAAGCATCTCCGGCGGGATGGCTGACTGACCATAGGCAGCAATCAAGGCATCGCCTGCTTTTTCCACAAGGCGCATCTGCATAGCCCTTTGTTCTGCTGATTCCGCTTCTTTCTGCCTCCATCTGTAGTTTTCTTTTTCCAGTATGCTCTCATCCAGATCCAGTACCTCCAAGGTCACTTCGCAGGATACTACTTCAAGCCAGGGAAGCATCTGCTCTGCATGGCTGGCCGCTGTCTGACCAATGGAATCAGCTTCCTCATCCAGTTCGGCAATACCTTCGAGTACATGACCGGTTGTAATAATCTGCGGCATCTTACGAGAGATCTCCCGTTTCAGACACTTCTTTATAATCCTCTCGGCACGTCTTTCCGGCGCTGTAACTTTTCCACGTTTTACTTCTTCTTCCATCAAAAGGTCACTGTCACGCACACGAATGGAAATCTCTGCTTCACCATAAATACGGACAGCAGCCTGCTCTCCATCTGAGAGTGTAACAATAACAGGACTCACCGGAATCTCCAGTGGATCAAGAAGAAATTCTTCTACATCAACTGCTATCACCTGTGCAGCGTGACAGCCTGCCCGGAGCGCTTCCAGAATTCCAATCCCATTTTCAACGGTCACTGCGCCATTCTCAGCGGAAAACGGTCCTGCATAGTTGCCGTCTATGCAAGTGTAAAGCAGTTTTCTGCGGCTGCCATCAGACAGTCTGAATCGAAGCATCCGCCCATTGCGCGGCGGTGTGAATCTCTCTGTCAGCAGCATGGTTTCTGTCCACTCATCAATCTCTACTTCATCATATAAAAGCGGCATCTTTCCACCCCCTTTCTGCCATTCTGTACAACACAGATTTATTCTGCCATTTCGTTAAGAAGACATTCCAGCTCTACGCAGACGGCATTGTAAGCCTGATATCTCGGTTTGAGACTTTTTTCACGAAATCCTGCTGCTTCTGCATCATTTTCCATTTCTCTGTATTTTCTGAGCCCTGCTGTCAGGAAAGCCTCTAATTCACGTTTTTCCTCAAGAAGTTTTTCCTGCTTGTGGAACTTATGAACTTTCTCTGCTTCTTCAGCGGCCTGCTCTCTTACCTCTCTTTTATACTTTTCCGTAAAAGCATTTTCATTCAGAAAGAGGACAATTGTCTGATCATCGCCGCGGTGATCTTCCGAAACCATTTCCTTTTTCAGATCACTTTCCTGATATGTTTTCCAGTTTTCTATAGCGTTGTCTAACAGTTTCCACGGAAATCCTCCTTCCGGCTCGTATCCATCACTGTTTAGAACTACAGCGGATGCGGAATCCTCCTGATAGCTGATTCGGAATCGCTGCACTGCATCAGGCTGTACCAGCGATGATGTGATATTTCCATAACAGTTTGGATCCGCAGGCAATTCATTAAACGGAGCTCCAAATGTATCAAGCACCGACAGTTTTCCGTCACCAAGCTGAACACGATATGTACCTTTTGGTGAAATCTTTACTGCCAGTAATGTCGTACCATAGGCATACGTTTCAGGTCTGGAACCAAGTTTTTTCTTTTCCTCATCGGTGAGGGGATGGAGATGAAGATGCTTCTCTGTGTAGGCATCAAAAACCTCTTTGATCTTTTTCGGATATTCTTTCACCGGAATTGTTTCATCTGCCATAATTTTTTGTGCTGTTCTGCATGCAATTTTGGCTCCGAAACCAGAACGCATATATGGAGAGCCTCCATGACCATCTGCTAACGTCAGAATCCATGTGTTCTCATCGATTTTTTTTATCATGGAACGATCCTGGCATGGTTTTCCTGTTTTCTCATGGGTGCGTCCTCTTTTGCTGATGTTCAGAACTACCATAATACATCACATCCTTTGCTTTTCTGTTATATGCTCCAGCTTCTGCTTACCCCTTACATTAAAAGCTGGAGCTTTCTTTCCTGTTGCCTTCTTATCAAAATCCGAGCAATTTCTTCAGCTCCTCGTGAAGCTGCTCATCTTTCTGGTTCTGTGCGCTCTGTGCTCCCTCAATAGCACGTTTTTTCTGCTGTTCTGCCAGCTCAACCGGGCTGTTTGTTTCATTCTGTGTATTTGTATGTGTTGAGTCTGTACTTAACAATGTAGAACCGATAAGCACTGGAGTTAATAATGTGTCTACATCGCTTTCAAGAACCACTACATTATCCTCACTGCCGACAAGCTCTGCGGCATCAGCGCGACGGTTTTCTGATCCAAGATAAATACAAAGTCGTCTCGTTTTTTCATAAAAACGGTTGGACAGAAGTTTATTTTTTGCCTTTTCATAATCTTCTTTCGTATCTGTCGGCACATAATCGCTCACATAAAGAACCATCGGATAAAGATCACCAGGCTTCATCTGAGTCAGAAATCCATTTTTCTCGCGGCTGAAAATCCGATCCAGTTCCGTAAAGACATTAGCCAGACTCGTTCCCCCTCCACACTTGTAATCTTTACGCTCAAATAACTCCAATACCTGTTCTGGCGGAAGAGGTGTATTATTTGGATTGAAAACATGCACATTGTTATCAAAAGTGAGCAGAACCACCTTAATTTGCATATCCAATGCGGTCTCATTCTGTTTGGCAAGCTTTTCCATCAAATTTGTAAATGCATCATAAATACTCCCTTCTTTCGTGGTTACGCTGCCTGATTTGTCAAGAAACAGGAACAGTACGCATGTACGCATTCCTTTGTTCTCCTTTACTTTGATATACATTCCATTTCCTTTTTTATACATATAATTTTTCCTCCTTCATCAGGTTCTATTTTTTTCCGTTTTCCTGTCAGCAAAATCTCTGTAAAATTGTCAACAGCATCTGAGCCGTAGGACGTTTCTCCGGTTCATGCAGGCATTTGTTCGAGAACATCACATTAAAGTACAATTGGAGCTGCGCAGGAAGTTTCTCAAAACGCTGTCTGTAAAACTCATCCAGAGGTGCATTTTCAGTTGCCTCAGCAAAAATATATTCGGGATTTTTTCCGAAGGACTCCTTTACAAACTCCGGAGTGAACGGCTGTGCATGAGTGCGAACGCCATCAAGAGGATGACAGCCCGTAAGCATCCGAAATGCGGCTACCGCAAGTGCATATGCATCACTCATTTCTGTCGGTGAAGCCCCCAGCATTACCTCAGGAGCTCGAAATAAACCGCTTCCGGCGAGACCCAGCGACTCTCCAGTCAATGAAATGTTGTCACAGTCCAAAACACGCACATCAACTCTTCCGTCAGGAGCGATACCGTAGCAGATATTTGTACCGGAAACATCGGAATAAATAAAACCATTGTTCCCGAGGCTTGAAAAAACCTCTGCCATCTGTCTGCAGATTTCCATCTTCTGATCCATAGTCAGAAGATCTGGATTTTTCATTACCATAGCGATTGCATTATACTCACAGCTGATTTCATCCATCAGATATACAAAGCTGTTGGTTTTTTCATCAAAATCACCTACTTCCTTTGGCCAGATCAGACGTACATGAGGAGCAGAATGCGTACTGAGAAGTTTCACTTTTCTGTAAAACAATTTTTTATTACTGCAGTAATCTCCATATAGATGTTTGATCACCATGTGCTTTTTCTTGTCGAAGTTAACAACACGATAGACATCGGCCTGCATTCCAGAAGACAAAAATTTTTCTACTACGATGCGTTCATTGCCAACTGTAATGCAGTCGCCTTCTCTAAAATACGGCATATTCTTTCCACCTCTTTTTTCTTAATGTTTATAGTTTCTCTGTTGTCTTCCGAGCATTTGTAATCCTTTTTATTCCATAAGTGAGAATGCTCTTCCATAAACTGATCGCTTTTCAGAAAGTAACTGTTTTCACAGGACTTTCCTAAGCTCCACGTCACATCCACATGGTACTGTTTTAACGTTACGTTCCCATTTTTTTCAGATTCCGGAAGTGTGACAATATTCCATGCATGAAGTCCAGCATCCTCGGTAAGCCCCTTGTTCCAGGCAAATCCAATAACAATGCTGCATTCGATTCCAAGACTGTAACAGAGAATACAATACAGTTCTGAAAAGCCCATGCAGACTGAGTTTCCAGTAATTAATGCAGAGACATATACAAAACGATTCTCATTCTCTTCGTCAACATATGTACCTCTTTTTACCAGGATTTCAAACAGAAGCGCCGCTTTCTGTTTCGGTGAAAAGTCAGCTGGAATCATTTCTGTGAATTTCCTGATAAGTCTACGTATACATTCTATTTCTTTTTGATTCATCAGACGAAACGTCCGTTCAAGGTGCCATGGAACATAATCATCTCCAACTTCCTTTCTCAGGAATTCTAATGCTTCCTTTTCATCCTTTGGAATCATTTTGCTCACCCCCTTTCGGTGACCTTACGATATCATAGTGCAACCCTTTTATCAATTTCCGCTCTCCGTTTTTCCATTATTTTTTCCTGTCTTTTTCCGTTTTTCCGTCTGTTTGATTGTATTTTTTCATTTTTCCCGTTTTTTTCCTTTTTTCCGAGGAAATTTCGTTTTTTTTCAAATTGACGCTTCCCTTTTTTCCTGTTACACTACAGAAAAAGAGAGTTTAAACACTGCGTTTATTCTGTATTCTCAGGAGGAAATATATCATGATGAACCATTCCACTACTTCCCCTGCCGGATTTGAGGAACTGGAACAGCAGATGCGGCAGATTCTGCAGCAACAGGCAGGACTTCAGCATTCCATTCTGGCGCTTCGGGACACCACAGCATCGCTTGGGGAAACACTCCGTCAGGCTGATCTGCAGCCCGGTTTAGAAAAACTGTTTGATCTCTGGAATATGATTACCCGATCTTCCGGAGAACTGAATCCCTGTTATGCGGATCTTCTGGAACAGGCACTGCTGCTGCTCGGTGCCGAGCCGATTATTCCAAAACCCGGAGACCTCTACGATCCTGCACTGCATCTGAAACAGGTATTTTCCTCTCCTTCTGACCGCATCGTTTCCTGTGATCCCTGCAGCCGCGGATGGAAATTCCACGATGTTGTTCTGCGGAAGGCAGTTGTTATAACGGATGATTCCGGAAAGGAGGAACACAAGGATGACCTGGAAAACTGATTCGAACTCTCATCCAGAAGCATCGCTGTTTGACGATTTATTCTCTTTGTTTTACGGATACGGTCTTGACTTCGGTACCTACCGCTCTATGATGGCCTGTAAATCAACAGAAGAGCCTTTTCCTCTTGCCGCCCCTTATGAAACGCCATCCACACGCGGCGGAGTCCCGAGTCTTTTCTGGTACTCTGCACGCAGCAACCGGGAATATCTCTGCGAAGAGGTTGCCGATTACAACGGACTTTCTGACGATCCGGCCGGGATCTGTTCTTCCATCAAAATGAAACTCGACGAACCTTTTGTCACTCTACATGGAAAGCAGTTTTCTACCGCAGATATCGCAGAAAAAGAAATCCGCCGGATTTTGTCTGTCAGCCATCAGGCACTGGAAAAATCCCTGTTCTCCAAACCTGCCTATCACAAACTGGTAGTCGGTGTTCCGGTCCGCTTCGGTGCTGCCAAACGTCAGACACTCCTGCAGATTCTGGAACGCGCCTCCGACGGCAAAGAAATTGTTCTTCTTCCGGAACCGATTGCAGCCGCCCTTACTTATTCTCACTATGCACGAAAGACTTTGGAAAAAGTGCTTGTTTTTGATCTTGGCGCCGGAACGTTTGATACCGTTCTTCTTGTTCCTAATCTGCACAGGACAGATAAACATCCTTACGAATACAAGGCTCTCTGCCCGGACGGCCTTACCCTTGCCGGTGATTTTTTTGATTCCGCGATGGCCGAACTGATTCTGGATGCACTGCATGCCCATCCCGGAAATCTGGATCCGGACCGCCTTTCCGTTTCTGGAACCGCAGACCATCAAAAGCTTCTGCACACTGCAAGACAGATTAAAGAACAGCTTTCTTCCGCAGAATCCTGTTCTGCTTTTATCGAAGGTACGGATGTTTCCGGCCGCCCTGGTATTCAAAAGGTAATCATCACCCGAAAAGATTTTGAACGGAAAATTTTTCCTGCTCTGCAGCAGTGTGTCGACTGTGCCGCCCGCGTACTTGACCGCGCCGGAGAATCCACCAATCCCCAAATTGAAATTCTTCTGACCGGCGGTTCCTCTTATATCCCGCTTGTCCGCACTCTGTTAGAACAAAAATTTCCGCATCTTGCCAAAGATCATATCCTGCAGCGTTTTCCGGAACAGGCTGTTGCGCTCGGCTGTGCATTGTATGCAAACCGTCAGCTTTCCGACACCCCGGTTGCCTATGCCTATGCTCTGCGGGTACGGCTGCCTGGCAGCGGACAGCAAAAGCTGAAAGTGCAGATCCCCTCCAATGCGCCGCTTCCATTTCAGGTCAGCGGAACCTACACAACACATTCCGCAGATCAGACTTCTGCCCGCTTCGCTTTTTTCGAAGTAGAAAACGGAGCCGCAAATTCTTATCTTGAGCTTGATGATGGAAATCCTACTTCTCTGGTCATTCAGCATCACTTCTCACATCCGGTTCCTGCCGGTACGCAAATGCTGCTGACAATGACGCTGACTCCAAACGGAACACTGATGGTCGTTGTTGATGACCATGGTATTTCCCCTGTTACTTCTCACTCAATGAGTCTTGCAGACCTCAGGCATTCGAACGATACCTGACGCAGAAAGGAGACATTATTTTGAAAAATTCTTTTGCATTTGCAGACGATATCTGGTATTCTTTTTTCTTCAGTCTTGCAGACTGCGGTCATGCGGCTGTGATCCGGTGTTTTCTGGCCCCGGCTTATCTTCCCGCGTTTGCAAAAGAAGCCGGTTTACCAGAGGAGAAAACCACTTCCAAATACTGGTTTAACTATTTGATGGGACAAGTTAAATCTTATAAGGCCGATCCTCCGGAAAGTACCAACGAGAAAAAAATCATAAAACAGCGGATTAAAGCCCTTGGCACTTTTCTCTGTGATGCTGTTTTGAACGATCATAATCTTGATTGCAGTGATTATCTTGGAAAAAACCGTAATGTTCTTGCTTTTCCAGAACGATACTTCCAGGCAATTTTTCCTTTTCATGAAAAAATTTCGGAAAATCTGCTTTCCGTCGCCGACACCTGGTATCATACCCTTTTAAAAACGCTGTATGCTGGACTTCCCCGGGCACTTTCTGAGCTTTTATCTAACCTGCGGAGCCAGAACAAAAAACTCTCCTGGATGCAGGTACCGGAGATCACTTCTTCTACGGATTATTTAAGTGCATCCTCACTTTTGTCTGCCTTTGCTTTATTAAGCTCTGCACGTCAGACGGAACGAGCCGACAAAGGCGGGCTGCTCCCGGAAGAAAAAACGGGGATCTTTCGGATGGTACAGAATATTCTCGAAGTTCCTGTAACATCAGACAGTACTCTGGAAAGTACCTCTGTTTCTTTTCACCCATCCGCTCCCGTTCCAGGTTCCGGTACTTTTTCTGTCCCTGTTTTTGATTTTATTCTGTTTTGTACTGCCGCTTTGGATGCCCCCAACTGTGATCTTTTACGGCACATGTACCAGCTTTCTCTCTTTCTTCCCGGCAAACTGCCATCTGGAAGCAAAGCATCTTCCGCTGCCCGTGATCTGCTTGAAAAAATCCAGTTCTGCAGACAGGACATTCTAATCAGCCTCACAAAAAATCCGAACGCGGATGATAGCTTTTATGACGCAGAAGAAGAACTGCATCTGCTTGTAAAGCTGGAAAGATACTGGAAAGATGTTGCACTGGCTGGAGAATTGTAAGAGCAATAAAAATATCCCCTTTCACTGAACATAAAATCCAGTAAAACAGGGATATTTTTTATTGCTCTTTTCATATTTTATCTGTACTTATAGCAAGACCCGAAAATAATGCAAAAAAGGCAGTGCTGCAGAGCGCGAATTGCAAGGAACAGATTTGAAGGCGTACCGGGGTACGACGTTATGTATCAGGGCCGGGATAAGAGTGTGGCGCAGAAAGACAGTGTTCTTTCGCCTGATTTAATTCTGCAATGGACTGTGATATCTTTTCGATCGTTCTCACCTCGCTTTACTCGTCTGCCTCGTATTCTTCCAGTTCCAGTTCTGTCTCCATCATGCGTTCCAGCAGGGATTCCTGTGTTTTGTTTTCCTCGTCTATTTTGGTCTGAAGCTCCATCAGCCGTTCGTAATCCGCAGAAAGTTCCGGATCCATCATTTCCAGCTGGAGTTCGGAGAGACTGCTTTCGCTTTCGGCGAGCTGCTGCTCGTATTTTTCAAGCTGCCGTTTCAGGCGCGACAGAATTTTTCCCGGGTTATAATATTTTTTCTTATCGAACACATCCTCCAGAGTCGGAACATCGGCTGGTTTTCGTACATTCGTTGCTGCATTTCCCGTCTCTCTTCCCGGTGTCTGCCGCTTGATTTCCTCCAGATACTGCGCATAATTCATGCCGTAAAACTGTACGTCGTTCTCGCCGAACGCCAGAATGCCGGTTGCGACCTGGTTGATGAAATAGCGGTCGTGTGATACAAAGAGAACGGTTCCCTCGTAGCTTGTCAGCATTTTTTCCAGAGCTTCCTTGCCTGCCAGATCCATGTGATTGGTCGGCTCGTCCAGAATCAGGAAATTCGGTTTTGTATAGAAAATCCGGCAGAGCTCCAGCCGCACTTTTTCACCGCCGGAGAGCTGTCCCATTTTCTTTTCAACATCCTCCCCGGAGAACAGAAAGGCTCCCAGTGCACTTCTGACGTCGTTGCGGAGCAGATTCGGATAAAGACTCCAGAAATAGTCGAGCACCGTCTGCTCCGGGTCGAATTTCTGGTTGACTGCTTTGTGCTGATCGAAGTAGGCAAAATCCACGCGGTTTCCAAATTGATAACTTCCGCCCAGTGGATTGATTTCGCCCACAACGGTTTTCAGAAGCGTCGATTTTCCTTTTCCGTTTTCTCCGATGATCGCAATCCGTTCTGCTTTTTTGATGACGGCCGAAACCTCGCTCAGAACGGTATCGTATCCTATTTTCAATTTTTTCATCGTGAGCACGTCCGTATAGCTTTCGCGTGCCGGATGGAATAAGGCATGGAACGTCTTCGTGTCAAACCGCCGCGGTTTCTCGATTTTTACCATGTGCTCGATCGCCATTCGTTTCGAACGGGTGGCCGCAACTTTTGTCGGTGTGTTTTTCCATTTCTCAATCCACGCCGTCAGACGCTCAATTTCCTTCTGCTGCGCCTCATAATCTTTTTCCTGCTTGATCTGCGCTTCTTCTTTTAATCTCACAAACGCAGAATAATTTCCCGGATACCGTTTGATGTCACCGTATTCGATTTCATACGTCACATCAATCACGCGGTCCAGAAACATGCGGTCATGTGATACAATGATAACGGCATTTTCGTAGCTTTTCAGATAATTTTCCAACCACTCCACTGCAGCGATGTCGAGGTGGTTGGTCGGCTCGTCCAGAAGCAGGATGTCCGGACGCTGTAAGAGGAGCTGAATCAGCGCAATTTTTGTCTGCTGTCCGCCCGAAAATTCACCGATCGGTTTTTCCAGATCTTCGAGCGCAAAACCAAATTTCTGGAACATCGTTTCCATATCTTTTTTCCAGCTGTACCCGTGCAGGCTCTCGATTCTCCGCTCCAGGTAATCATACTCCGCCAGCAGTTTTTTATGATCTTCGGTCTCGGCAAGCAGCTTTTCGATTTCCTTTTTTCGCGCTTCACACGCAAAGACTTCCGCGAAAGCCTTCTCCAGCTCCTCTCTTACCGGCACATCTCCATCGGTAAAATTAATCTGGCGCAGAAAACCGATGTTCTGTTTTCCGCTCATTGTAATCCCGCAGGTCTCGTCGCTGTCCAGATTACTCATCTCAATCTCCCCGGCAATCAGCCGCAGAAGTGTCGTTTTTCCACAGCCGTTTCTACCAACAATTGCAATTTTTTCTGTGTCGTGAATTTCGAAATTCACACTGTTTAAAATCGTATCCGCGCCAAACTGTACTTTTGCATTTCTGATCTGATATCTCATGTTTTATACCTTTTCTGTTGTGTGAACCTCACAGTCGGTATTTTCACGGAGTCTGACATGTCGAAAATAGTTCGACTGTGACTTACCTCATGTCAGTGGAAGATACCGTTTTCTCTCCGCCCGCCACTGCTGTTATGTTTCTTTTAACAATTCATCCCACCGTTTTAGAAGCGGGGGACTTCTTGTCTACTGATGTTAAAATTCTGTTTCCATTATACCGTCTCCGCCCTTCGTTCTCAATGCCAAAAATTTTTCGAATCAAATTTGGTACGCCTGCGGCATAAAAATATCTCTGTTTTACTGATTTGTTCCAGTAAAACAGAGATATTTAACTTCCTATATATTCCGAAAGTCCCTTACGCAAAAATACTACTCATGAGTAGTATATAATATGCTTCTAAAAAGCTGTTACTGTACGGCTGAATAATGAGCCTTTCTGTTTTTAACATAAACTCCACACTTCTTTCTCCCATCGAACTTTCTTTACACTCGTCCCTCATTTATTTTACAATTTCTATTTCAGATTGCAAAACTCATCCGCCGTCAGCTCATAGTCGACAGAAGATTCCATTTCCCCCAGCTGATTTTTCCAGGAATTGTAATGGACTGCGGTTTTGCGGAAGCCGAGTTTTTCGTAGACATGCTGTGCTCTTGTGTTTTTGAGGTTGGTATCAAGAAAAATAACGTTGGCTCCCATGCGGAACAATTCTTCTATGAGCATGCTCAGTACAACTCTTCCAATGCCTTTTTCCTGGTAATCGGATTCGCAGATTTTGATTCCGATTTCATATCGATGATTTTCGAATACATAGAAACTCATTTCGCCGATTCGCACATCGTTGTATTCTATGATGAGTCTTCGTCTTGTTTCATCGCTGTCGTCGGCAATCTGTTTTTCAATTTCCGCTGCGCTTGTCCCAAGCCCGTTTGGAAATCCGGCGTGGGCCATGACGGTTCCATCGTTCCACCAGACGGCTAATTGTTCACAATCTTTCTTTTCGGCATTTCTAATGCACAGCTGATTGTATTTTATGTTCATTTCTTCTCTCTTTCTCTGCAATCACTTACAGCTTAGACTCATACCATTCCTCCGCCGTTTTCTCAAATCCGACCGACTGGAACATGCGCTGGCTTTGTCCATTAAAAGAATAAATATTGGCTTTTACCCGCTCCATTCCCTTTTCTCTTGCAAGCTTCAGCATCTCCAGAACGCACCGTCTTCCAATATGCTGATTCTGGTATTCTTTACAGACAACGACAGCGATTTCACTATTCTCTCTCAGCGAAACATCTCCCACCAGCACGCCCTTATATTCTATATAATAGCAGTCACCGTGCGCGGTAAGATAATCATACATCCGATGCAGCAGCTCCACATCATACGGCTTCTCCCGGTTGTCCACCTGCCTACACACATCCAGATCCTGATACCACGTAAGAGAGGCCTCGTCATTCCTGTAATATGGGATCAGCCGGAGTTCATTGTCTATGATTCGTTCGGTCATTTTGGTTTGGCTCCTTGTTTTTTGATCTTAAAGTGCTGCAATTTCCTCTGTAATTTCACAGACACTCTTATTACTCGTATCAATTTTTACCGTATCAAGTACCTGATACATCTGAATTCGTGCAATGCTTTTGTCCATAATCTCTTCCGTACGAATCTTATTTGCGATGTCGGATAATAACCGCTTCCGCAAATTTGCTTCATCCACGATCAGCGAAATTTTAATCACTCTGCATTCTTCCGTGTCCAGCTTACTGACGATTTCATCAACAATACTCTGCTCATGCATCACCCAGCAGAAAATAACGTTTTCATAAGCGCTGCAATGCAGAAAGTTATTCAGCAGATAACAGATGTTGTCCATCACCATCTCTTTCGTCTCATCCGTCACCTGAAACGGATCGGCGTCCCAGCACCAGTCGCCGTCAAGAAAAACGCTGTTCGCCAGCTCTTTTTTCAGTTGCTGGCTTACTGTCGTTTTGCCAACGCCCATCGTTCCGCCGATCAAATATAATGTTTTCATTTTTCTCTCCCCATAACACGAATATCCGAAAAAATATCGTTTTCAAAAAGGATTTCAAATCCATCTGCCGGCCGAAATCTGCCATTCAGGATTTCTTTTCCATGGAAAGATATTTTTCTTACTTTGTTTTCCGCATCTTTCACTTCAATTTCACAGTAAGAAAGCAAATATGCACAGATCGCCGTCGCATGAGAAACCACGAGTGCCGTTTCACCCTCTTCCATCTGGCAGACAATGGAATCTATCGCTGCTTTCATTCGGACCTTCACCTGATTTAATGATTCCCCGCCCAGATTGCGAAAATCGTGATCTTCATACTGTTTCAGCCAGAAATCCTCCCTGGCATCCCCGATCGTTCTTTCATGCAGCTCCTTCACAATGACCGGGTGATCTGCGATGAATTCAGCCGTTTCCATTGCTCTCCGATAAGGTGAAGAAAAGCATCTGTCCACATTTGAAAATATATTTCTTTTTGATACAGCAAGTGCTTTTCCCTTTTCCGATAAAGGAATCCTTTCATTCGGCATATCTCCTTTTTCCGGGATAGAATGCCGCATTAAAAATATCTTTTTCATTTTTATCTCCTTCGACAGAATATTTTATTCGGTTATCATTGACTCGGTTGTAACCGAGTAAAATAATACATCTGCTCGAAAAGTGATTTGGCTTATTTCTCTTTCCGAAATGTAATCACAAACGCCCCCTTGATCTGCATGGAGGTCGCCATATAATCGTATGTGACGAGTTCCCATCCTTCGGCGGCTCTTTCGTTGATGCGTTTGTCCAGAATTGCAAGGTTGGCTGCATCGGCTTTGTCTGAGAACCATTTTGTTCCTACGGTTAAAAGTTCCACGAGTTTATCCATCAGCTGCGCTCTCTCCTGCACTTCCTGTATTCTGATCTCACTCATCTTCCTTCCACAGCTTTCCTTCCTTATAATGCTTCCTGCAGAGCGCCACATAACTCTCATTCGATCCAAGGAAAATCTGCGCACCTTCCCGCACGATTTTTCCGTTTGCATATCTCGTATTGCACTGTGCACGTTTTCCGCACCAACAGACCGTCGGAACTTCCTCGATGACGTCGGCGATCTCCATCAGCCGCATGGATCCCGGAAACAGACGGGTCCGGAAGTCGGCACGCAGGCCGTAGCAGAGTACCGGGATCTCGTAAAAATCTACGATATCCGAAAGCGTATCAACCTCCTCCGGTGAAAGGAACTGCGCTTCGTCGATCAGGATCGCGTCCACTTTCTTTCCATGATACCGGTATTCCCCGCTGTCCGCACTCCATGTCTCCGAAATTTCTTTTAAAAACTCATCCACATACTCCGCCGGTGCTTCCAGCCCGATGCGGGATTTGATCTCATGCTCTCCGTCGCGGTTGTCCGTCCGCGGCTTCAGCAGGACAGCATACTGTCCACGCTCCTCATAATTATAGCGAACCATCAAAATATTAGCAGATTTCGAACTGCCCATCGCGCCGTAGCGGAAATATAATTTTGCCATTGTTTTTCGTCCTTTTGTCTTTTCTTATTCTTTCAGTTCTTTCCGTAAAAACGACTCCTCATCAATCTCTGCGTTTTCAAAGCTGTGATAAAATTTATCTGCATTTGGATTTGTCGCCCGAATCAGATAATATTGGTTAATCCCATGTTTCCTGCAGTCTTTTTCCATCTCCTGAAACAGCCCCTGCGCAACGCCTTTATGTCTGGCTTCCGGCAGCACATAAACCCAGTCCACATACGCCATCCGGTAACCGTCCTGCATACATCCGTAAAAATGATACTCAATTCGCCCAAGAACCTGATCATTCTCCATAGCAAGAATGGATATTGTATTCTGATAGAAGGGATCTTTTACTCTTCTTCGCAGCCCTTCCCGATCCACCGCTTCCACATGCATCATCTCCGGCTCTGCCCCCATTTCTTTTCTATAACAGAAAACTACCGACAAACCTGCTTTTATCGATAGTTTCTTCAATTTTTATTATAACCGATCCCGCTCTGTTTTCCAATTAAAAAGGCAGAAGAAATGAAACCTTTTATCCCGTTTCCATTTCCTCTGCCTTTCTTACATTTCTTTCCTCTTCTGATTCCTCTTCTTCCGCAGGTTCTCTTTCTTCTGCCGGATTTCCCCCGCCTCCTGTTCGCTGCTGATGCGGATGGTTTTCACGACGAAGAGTTTTCCTTCATCCGAATGTTTCATGCGGGCTTTGCCTTTCAAATATCCGTGCTCCGGGCACCAGGCTACGCAGTAGTAGTTTTTCCCGCCGGCCGAAAACCAGCGTAAGCGTTTTCTTGCCGTTTTCCCGCAGATGCAGCAGTGCGTGCTGCAGACCTCGCGGTCGTGCATGGCTTCTTCTTTTGTGTCGAATTCGCGGGAGATGAATTTCGTGTAGCCATTATAGACGGCGTGGATCTCCTCTTTTTTCGATTTCGGGTTCTGATATACGTCGATCGAGTCGTACGCCAGCACAACATCCATATCGATGCGCGCAAAAATGTCGGCCGTATATTTTGCATCCGAAAGCGCCTGATGAAAATGCTCGTCCTTCGGGAGATGGAGGAAGTCGGCGGCGTACTCGAGCGCCCGGCGGCTCTTCATCGTTTCGTACTGGATCGCGAACAGTTTCTGTACATCGTAAAAATGAATCGGCCCGCGGATCAGCGACAGGAGGTTATAAAATTTCATGTTCCGCTGGAGCTCCGTCAGGTCTCCCGGTCCCCAGGTGCCGAACATGCACGCACCGCCGGAGAATGCAAAAAATTCCTGCACGGCCTGCGCAAATGGGATTCCGTTCTGCAGATCCTCTTCTGTCAGTCCGACGACCTCGCGCGTCCGGTGATGGAGATGCTGGTAGACCACCGGTTTTACAATCCGGTGAAACGTTCCCACCACATTCCGCTCACCATCCATCTTCACCGCGCCGATCTCAATAATCTCAAACGGCAGCTTCGGGTTCTCTTTTCCTTTTCCATAGGGACACTGGTTCCATTCCAGGTCAAAAATCACATAGTCCATTGTATTGTCAATCCTTCATTCTGTGTCGTCTGTCCCTATTATAAATGATTTTGATATAATGAGCAACTATCTGGCAATTCCATTCTCTGCCCATTCTGGCAATTTTCTTCCTGTGCATTACATTTCCCATTCATTTCATCCCGTTCTCTTTCAAACTTAACGCTTCTTTTATTGAAATCCCAGGGTAAATCCGATATAATATTTTTAACTCCGGCCTTCGTTTTTACTCAAAAAAATCACCTGAAAAAGCCGGAAATATTACGAATTTAGATGAGCATCCGATATGAAAACAAAATTAACGCAAAAACAGATTCGATTTCAGGCGCTTCTGCTGTTTTTTATTACATTTTTTCTTGTCGAGCTCTGCGCCGTTTTTCTATATCAGAATCAGTTAAAGGAAGCAAAGCTGAAAGCTGACTATACCGCACAGACGACCATCGGCCGCGTGAAATCGCAGTTAAACCATTATCTTGCCGAATCCAATCTGATGAAACACATGATTGAAGCCGGTTATACCGTCAATGACGAAGAGTTTTCCGTCCTCTCCTCGCTGATGCAGGACGACCAGAATGTCATCAAAGCACATGAGCTTGCAAAGGACGGCATTGTCACACTGATTTATCCGATGAGCGGAAACGAAGCCGCACTCGGACTTAACATGCTCGAGCATCCTGCCCGGAAACAGGAGGCACGCCTTGCCAAAGAGAGCGGCGAATACACGATTGCAGGACCGTTTGAGCTGCAGCAGGGCGACATCGGAGCACTGCTCTTTGACCCGATTTATACCACCGATGCCAACGGTGACCAGACCTTTTGGGGCTTTTCGATTCTCGTTCTCGACTGGGAATCGTTTCTGAACGAAATTGAACTGGATACACTGGAAGAAGCCGGCTACACCTACGAACTCTGGAAAATTTCTCCGGCCACCGGCGAACACGTTTCCATCGCACACTCCGGCAATTCCCGGCGTTCCGATGCCATAGAAGTTCTCTGCACCGTGCCGAACGACACCTGGCATTTTGAAATTGTACCGAAAAACGGCTGGCTCAGTCCGCTGCAGGTTTTTGTTTCCTTTGCACTCGGGCTCATCCTTTCCCTGCTTACCTCTATTGGTTTTCTGCAGTTCCAGATGCGCCGCTATAAAGACGAGATTCACGCAGCAGAACTGGAAAAAGCCGTACAGGAAGCGCAGTCTGCCAACGAAGCAAAAACACGTTTTCTGTTCAACATGAGCCACGACATCCGAACCCCGATGAATGCCATCATCGGTTTCTCGGATCTGCTGGAAAAGCACATCGACGAGAAGGACCGCGCGGTCGACTACATTGCAAAAATCAAGTCCTCCAGCAGTTTTCTGCTCTCCCTGATCAACTACGTGCTTGAGATGGCGCGCATTGAGAGCGGTAAAGCCTCGCTGAAAATCGAGCTCGGCAGCTACAGCGAGCTGATCAATTCCCTGAATGCAGTGTTTGAGCCTTCGTTAAAAAGCAAAAATCTTTCCTATCTCTGTTACAACACGGTGGAACACGATGCCATCCTCTGCGACCGGACAAAAATACGGGAGATTCTGCTGAATATCATCAGCAACTCCATCAAGTATACGCCGGAGGGCGGAAAAATTTTCGTAAAAATCGAAGAGACACCGGCACCAAGGAAGGGCTTTGCCTCCTACCGCATCACCGTGAAGGACAACGGTATCGGCATGAGCAAAGAGTATCTGCCGCATATTTTTGAAGAATTTACAAGAGAACATTCCTCCACCGAAAGCCACATCACCGGAACCGGCCTCGGCCTTCCGATCGTCAAATCCCTCGTGAATCTGATGGGCGGAACGATCGATGTGGAAAGCGAACTCGGTGCCGGAACAATAACTACGGTCTGCCTCACGTTTGGACTTCCGACCGAAGAACAGCTTGCGGCTCACCAGCATAAAGACGAGATTCTCGAGCAGTCCCTGCAGACGCTTTCCGAAAAACGCGTGCTGCTTGCCGAGGATAATGACCTGAATGCAGAAATTGTACTCACCGTTCTGGAAGAAAACGGCATTCACGCCAAGCACGTAAAAGACGGCGCCCTCTGCTTAAAAGCAGTCCAGAACGCACCAGAAGATTATTACAATGTTATTCTGATGGATATTCAGATGCCGAACATGAACGGATATCAGGCCGCAGAAGCGATCCGTGCACTCCCGGGAAAACGCGGGGAAATCCCGATTGTCGCCATGACGGCAAACGCGTTTGAAGAGGACCGCCGAAAAGCACTGGAATCCGGCATGAACGCCCATATCGCGAAACCCGTTGACGTTTCGGTTCTTCTCGAAACACTTTCCAGGTTTTCATGACCTTTACAGATCCCGATGCGCCGCAGCGGACGCTTTTATTTCTCGTTTTTCAGCAGCTCCAGGTTTTTGGAGATCAGCTCGCATCTCTGTTTTACGCAGTCCGGGGATCTGTGCGGATCCTGCGGTGTGTTGAACAGATAGTCCTCGAGTTTGTCGATTGTGGTGGTTGCTACATGCATTCTTGTATCGCAGGATGCATAGTAGATGTAAACTTCTCCGTTCTCACGCGCAATCGCGCCGTTTGTAAATACAACGTTGGAAACGTCTCCGACTCTCTCTTTTCCAAGCGGAACCAGGAATACACCGGACGGCTCTGCAATGACTTTGGACGGATCGTTCAGATCGGTACCGAAGACATACAGAACGTAGCGAAGGCCTGCTGCTGTATTTCTTACACCGTGTGCAATGTTGATCCAGCATTTCTTACCGCGGATCGGCACTGCTCCGGCACCGTTTTTGGACTCGGTCAGGGTATGATAAATACGTTTGCTGATGATCTTCTCCTCGTCGATGACCGCGTGTGTGATATCATCGCAGAGTCCGAAGCCGATTCCTCCGCCGCTTCCGGTCTCAATGAAACCATCCATCGGACGGGTGTAGAAAGCATATTTTCCGTCTACGAACTCCGGATGCAGAACAACGTTTCTCTGCTGCGGAGAACGTAAGGTTTTCAGGTTGTCCAGACGCTCCCAGGTCTTCAGGTCTTTCGTTCTTACGATACCAGCCTCAGCAACAGCCGCGGACAGATCCGGATCGTTTTTGTCCTTACTCTCAGAGCAGAACACTCCGTAAATCCAGCCGTCCTCGTGCTGGGTCAGACGCATGTCATAAACATTGGTTTCCTCTGCGCAGGTATCCGGCAGCACAACCGGGTAATCCCAGAAATGGAATCCGTCGATACCAGTATCACTCTCTGCAACAGCAAAGAAAGATTTTCTGTCATTGCCCTCCACGCGGACAACGAGATAATACTTTCCATTCAGATAAATCGCGCCGGAGTTCATCACAGCGTTGATGCCGAGACGCTCCATAAAGTACGGATTCGTCTCCTCATCCAGATCATATCTCCAGTGAACCGGAGCGAACTCTCTTGTCAGCACCGGATACTCATAGCGGTCATAAATACCGTTGTAAAAATCTGCTTTTGTGTTCTTTCTTGCCACAAGGCGGTCTACCTTGGCTTTTTCCACATAATACTGTTTATTCAGCATCTTTTAACCTCCCAATAACTTCCATACACATCCGTCCATTGTGATACGGGCATTTCCACGGTTCTACAATCGGCTCATGAATCGGGCTTCCGTCTGCATTCACGCACCAGAACCACTCAGACCCCTCTCGTTTGTCGATCACATATTCCTTGATGTAGCCCCAGATGTCTTTTGCCGCATCGAGATACTTTGTTTCCTCCGGTTTTTTCTGCCATGCATTTAAAAATCCAACGACTGCTTCTGCCTGTACCCACCAGACTCTTGTGGTATCATCCACACCGCGCTCGCACTCATTCATCAGCGAATGATTTTTGTATGCCGTGTTGTAGATATTTTCCGCAATCTCTCCGGTGATCGGCAGCAGTTTTTCCCGGTAAGCCGGATCGCCGAGCACTTCTGTACCCCGGTCGATCAGCCAGGAAGTCTCGATATCATGGCCATAAGAATACAGATCAATCAGCGTATTCCATGTCCGGTCGAAGAATACTTCCTGACGGCCTTTTTCTTTGTTATATACTTTATCCGCGAAGAGATCCATCATAAAGCGGAGACGGTCACCGGTAAACGGATCCTTCGTCACGCGGTACAGCTCGGTATATGCTTCGAAAACATGCAGCAGCGTATTCATGGTCTTCTCTGCCATGACGCCGTTCTCCGAGAGCTTTTCATTGCTCTCCGGCTTGAAATCGCGGGTAAATGCCTCGAGATAACCGTACTCGTCGGTGCAGTGTGTCTCGATGATCTGCTGCAGCGATTTTGCCAGCTCCAGCGCCTCGGTGTCGCCCGTCGCATCAAAATACGTAGACAGCGCATAAATTGCAAATGCCTGATTGTACGTATGCTTTGTCGTATCGAGCGGTTTTCCGTCGTAGGTGACAGACCAGAACACGCCACCGTACTCGCGGTCCACACACGCCTGTTTCATAAAGCGGTACGCATGCTCCGCATCGGCGCGCAGCTTCTCGTCCTTTAAGGTCAGGTACGCATTCGAGAAAAACCAGAGAATTCTGCTGTTTAAGATGCAGCCCTTCTCATACGTTTTCTGCACGTTCAGATCAAAGTCCTGATAGCCGTAAAATCCGCCGTATTCCTCATCTCTTAAGCCCTCCCAGAACGGAACGATCCGTCCAGTAAGCTCCTGCTTTACTTCCTTTGCCAAAGACTGCATCTTTTCTTTCCTTCTTTCTTATCTTCTTCCAATTTCGGTGTCAGACTCGCGTACGACACTGTTTTTCTTGATATAATCTACAATCAGATCTACGGTTGTGAATGCCAGTCCTACATACGTATCGGCTGCGCCGTAGTAGATCGCGATCTTTCCGGTCTCTGCATCGTGAATGGTTGCGCACGGGAAGGTTACGTTCGGAACGAAGCCTCTCTCCTCATACCACTCTTCCGGTGTCAGAAGGAAGTTCTGGCAGCGGTATTTTACGATGGACGGATTCTCTTTGTCGAGGATTGCGCCGCCGATGCTGTATACATAGCCATTGCAGGTGCCGCTTACACCGTGGTAGAACAGCAGCCATCCTTCGTTGGTCTCAATCGGAGCTGCGCCGCCGCCGATCTTTAAGGACTCCCACCACTCCGGGCTCTTGCTCATGACGTGGCGGTGTTTGCCCCAGTACAGCATATCCGGGCTCTCGGACAGGAAGATGTCACCGAACGGTGTGTGGCCGCTGTCGCTTGGACGGGACAGCATCACGAAGTTGCCGTTGATTTTTCTCGGGAAGAGAACGGCATTTCTGTTGAATGGAAGGAATGGATTCTCCACACGTACGAAGGTTTCAAAATCTTTTGTTTTTGCCATTCCGATGGCTGCACCGTAGAAGTCCTGGCACCAGATGATGTAGTAGGTATCTTCTACTTTTACAAGACGCGGGTCATATGCGTAAACCGGCATGAACGGTTTGCCTTCTTCGTCAACGAACTGGATTTTGTTCTCATCGAAATTCCAGTGGATCGCATCTTTGCTTCTTCCAAGGTAGATGTACGGGATTCCGTTTGTCTGCTCACCACGGAATACTCCGATGAACTCGTCGCCGTACGGCATAACGGCGCTGTTGAAGATTCTTGCTACTTCCTTCACCGGATTTCTTCCGATGATCGGATTCTCGCTGTATCTCCATACCGGTGCACCGGAAAACTCAGCCGGGCCTTCCTGCCATGGCATATTTTTGACAGCATCTCCAATAATTTTAACTTCGCTCATTTTTTGAAACCTCCATGAAAAATATTGTTTGTTTATGAGTTGTACTTTGTTTTTTTAAGTTTCTGTTAGTGGACAGAATCTTGTTTTTTAATTCTTTTTTCTCCGAACCGCCGTGTTTTATCACCCTCACGCCCAGTCCTTTAGCTTAATTTTAACATAGATGGTTAATTTTTCAACTTGAAATTACTTAAAAAATAAGTTCCGTTAGATACTGTCAATTTTTAAGTGACTTTCTTGTGCAATCTGTACGAATTTCCTACAACGCAAAAAAGGACTTCCCGAAATGCCTCTCTGGCACTTCGAAAAGCCCCGCTTTTCCATTCAGAATCCCCAGAAGGATCAAAGTTTTACGCTCTCTTTTGGTACAATCTGCCCGGATACAATTTCCATATTTTTGCCGGATGCCGCGCCGCGGATCTGCTTCAGCGCTTTTTCGAGCGCTACTTTTACCATCGCCTTCGTATTGATCTCATACGAAGTGATCTTGAGATCCGGGAAACCCGGATACAGGTAATTATCGAAGCCGACAACGGAAACGTCCTCCGGCACGGAGATGCCGCGTTTTTCCAGCTCGAGCATCAGAAGGCCGGCGGTCAGGTCGCAGTTGCAGACGAACGCTTCCGGCATCTGTTCCGGGAGATGAATTTCGATCTGGCCCCGCTCATCACGGTCCTCCAGAATCCATTCCGCCGGTGTCACATCGCGGTGTTCCAGAACAGCCTTGGAAAAACCGCAGTACCGATCCATGATACTGCTGGAAAAATGAATCGAACCGACAAAAGCCAGCTTGGTAAGGCCATGCTCATACAGGTATTCCGTCATCAGATACATTCCGTGAAAGTTATCTGCGATCACGGCATCTTTTGCCAGCTCATTGTCGTAGAAATCCAGAAATACGATCGGAAGATCCACGTTTTTCTTCAGATAGTGGATGTAATCGCGGCTCGTGTCTCCCATAAGGATCAGCGCATCGACGGTCTGCTCCTTGGCGATGCACGGCACGATCATCTCATCTTCCATCTCCTGTTTCAGGATCTCCACGGTCACCATACAGCTCTTTTCCGTCGCCGCCAGTGCCATCTCCTGATACATTTTCCAGTAAAATGTCGTATACTCTGCCAGATACCGTTCCGGAATCACCACTCCGATGCAGCGCAGGCTTTTTCCCTGTGTATTTCTCGCTCCGCTTCCCGGCTGGCGGTACCCCATTTCCTTTGCAATTTCCAGAATCCGGGCGCGCATCTCATCGCTGACCCCTTTCTGTCCTGTAATCGCGTTATGCACGGTGACGGCGCTGACGCCCGCCACCTTTGCAATATCTGCCAATCTTACTTTTGCCATATCCGTTGCTCCTTAGTCTACTGCAACAAAGTGATACAGTCTGCTGACGAAATCACCCCAGAAATCTTTCATCCGGAAACCGGCATTCATCAGCATCTCGCCGCTGTAAACCTCATCGGTTCCCTCCAGACGATATTTTTTCGCCGGATCAAAGCCGCGCAGGCGAACCTTGCGGGACGGCATATTTGCCTGTGCCAGCACCTGTACGTAGGTCACAAGCACTTCGCTTTTATCCTCCGATGCTACTGCCCAGCAGTCGGATCTGTGGTTTTCACGGCTGGAAAGAATACGGTAATACTCTCCCTCGCGGATCAGTTCATGATATTTGTGATACATTGCGGTCTGCTCCGGAATCAGCTTTCTCTCTTCTTCCGGCAGTTTTGTGATATCAAGCTCATAGCCGAACGTTCCGGCCAGTGCCACATGGCCTCTCGTTGTAAACGGAGTTACACGGCCAACCGTGTGGTTCGGGCACACGCTGACGTGTGCACCCATTGAGCAGAGCGGGTAAATGAGGGCTGTTCCCTCCTGGATTTCCAGACGCTCGATCGCATCGGTGTCGTCGGAGCACCAGATCTGCGGGCTGTAGTAAAGCATTCCAGGATCGAAACGTGCACCGCCGCCGGAGCAGTTCTCCAGAAGCAGATCCGGGAACTCCTGTACCAGACGCTCCTGCATCGCATACATACCGAGCACGTAGCGGTGGAACAGCTCCTGCTGGGAATCTTTGTCCAGGTAGGTGCTTCCCAGGTCGCTTAACTGACGGTTCATATCCCATTTCACGTATTTGATGTTTGCACTGCGCAGGATTTTTGCCACACATTCATACGCATAATCCTGCACTTCCGGGCGGGAGAGATCCAGCACGTACTGGCAGCGGATCTCAGTCGCTTCTCTTCCCGGAATCTGAATCGCCCATTCCGGGTGCTCTCTGTAGAGATCAGAGTCCGGGGAGATCATCTCCGGCTCGAACCAGATACCGAATTCAAGACCGATTTCATTCACTTTGTCAACCAGATTTTTCAGGCCGCCTTTGATCTTCTCTTCGTTGACAACCCAGTCACCGAGGGAAGAATCGTCTTTATTTCGTTTTCCGAACCAGCCGTCATCCATAACAAGCATCTCGATGCCGTCTTTTTTTGCCTCTCTTGCGATATCGAGGAGTTTATCGGTATCAAAATCAAAGTAAGTTGCTTCCCAGTTGTTAATCAGAATCGGGCGTTTTTTGTGGTTGTACGGGCTGCGGATCATATGTCTGCGATAAAATGCATGGTAGGAACGCGTCATTTTGCCAAGTCCCTCGGCAGAGTAGACCATAACAACCTCCGGCGCCTGGAATTCATCGCCGGCTTTTAAATTCCAGCAGAACTCCTCCTGGTTGATACCCATGACCATACGAACGGTATCAAACTGGCATCTTTCCACCTGTCCGATAAAGTTGCCGGAATATACGAAGTGCATTGCGTAAACCTCGCCGCGCTCCTGATCCGTTCCCGGTGTTACCATTGCCACGAACGGATGCTCCTGATGGCTGGACTCGCCTCTTCCGGAGGAAACGAGCTGTTTTCCGTAACGGAGCGCACCCTGCTGGATGTGGCGTTCTCTTCCCCAGGATCCATGAAGAGAAAGCATCTCAAAGTCTTCGTTGTCCATATCGAGGCAGGCACTGTAGATTTTCTCTACCTTCAGCGCTTCACTGCCTTCATTTTTCACGCGGACACTTCGGGTGATAACGTTTTCTTTTGTAAAAACAGAGTAGGAAAGGACAACAACAAGATCAAGAACAGGATCTTTGCAGGTGATTTCCAGAGTTTCTACTTCGTCCTCGGTTCCAAAAGAAGCCGGAAGACCGGTCAGCGGGCGTTTTCCTTTGAAAATTTCATGGGAATCAAAGAAAATCTCACATCCCATACGGCCCTGTGCATTTCTTATATTCAGACAGCTCTCACGGTAATCGCCGACTCCTCCGGTCGGGTATTCCATTGGAAAACGGTCGAGGAACGAAGATTTCTCTCTCTTATTGACGGACGGGGTGAACGGCGGCTCATCCATGCGGAGCGGATACAGATCCGGCTCTCCGTGCAGAAGGGGTCCGTAGTAAACATGTCCGACGTAGCCTTCCGGGCTCAGGCCGATCACATACGTCGTATTCTCTGTATTTAACTGAAAAAGCTTTTTCTCATCATAATATAAAATCGCCATTTTCTTCTCCTTATTTCAGGTAAGCTTGATCCGCCGGGCCGATTTTTGTACAAAAAGACCTCACCCGCCGGGCTGAGGCCTTTTTTTGTTTCTATATCACACAGCGTTTAAGCAGTTACCATTGCATTTTTTAATTTTTCCAGTTTCTCGGCTGCATCTTCAAGGGATGTGCCTTTTACGCCGAAATAGAATTTGATCTTCGGCTCAGTACCGGATGGGCGCACACAGCACCATGCGTTGTTTTCCAGCTCATAGTAAAGAACGTTGGAGGACGGAAGTCCGGTCGCGCTCTTCTCTCCGCTTACGAGATCCTGGCGTACATCTGCTTTGTAATCGCGTACGGCAAGAACCTGGAAACCGCCCAGCTCTTTTGGCGGGTTCTCACGGAAGTTGGTCATCATGGTCTGGATCTCTTTTGCACCGTCGATACCTTTTAAGGTCATCGTTGCAAGACCCTCTTTGTAGTAGCCGTACTCCTCGTACATATCCACCATGGCATCCCACAGTGTTTTGCCCTGCTGTTTGTAGTATGCAGCAACCTCGCAGAGCATCATAACTGCCACGCAGGCATCTTTATCTCTTGCATATGTTCCGGCCAGGCAGCCATAGCTCTCTTCCAGACCAAATACATAATTGTGTGCACCGCTCTGCTCAAAAAATTTGATCTGCTCGCCGATGTATTTGAATCCGGTCAGAACCTCGATCAGTGCCACGTTATAAGCTTTTGCGATTGCTTTTGCCATATCGGTCGTAACAATCGTCTCAACGAGTGCCGGGTTCTCCGGCATGGTTCCGTTCTTGGTGCGCTCACGCAGAATATACTCTGCGATCAGCATACCGGACATGTTTCCGGTGAAGCTTACGTACTCGCCGGTCTTGCTGTCTTTTGCATAAACGCCGAGACGATCTGCATCAGGGTCGGTTGCAAGGATGATGTCAGCGTCTACTTCTTTTGCCAGTTTCAGCGCCAGTGTCCATGCTTTCTCGTCTTCCGGGTTCGGGTAAGCCACCGTCGGGAAGTTTCCGTCCGGCACTTTCTGCTCTTTTACAACGTAAACCTGATTAAAGCCAAGCTCGCGCAGAACGCGGCGTACCGGCACATTTCCGGTTCCGTGAAGCGGTGTGTAGACGATCTTCATATCTTTTGCCGCATCTTTGATGATTTCCGGATGAATGCTCTGCTCTTTTAATTTTGCAACGTAACGGTCATCAAAATCGGTTCCGATGACCTGGAACAGGCCTTCTGCTCTTGCATCATCTTCTTCCATCGTTTTAACGGCAGAAAACTCGGTTACTTTTGCTACCTCTGCGAGAATGTTTTTGTCGTGCGGCGGTGTAATCTGTGCGCCGTCCTCCCAGTATACTTTGTATCCGTTGTACTCTCTCGGGTTGTGGCTTGCGGTAATGACGATACCGGAAATGCAGCCGAATTCACGGACAGCAAAAGAAAGCTCCGGTGTCGGACGCAGGGACTCGAACAGATACGTTTTGATTCCGTTTGCATTTAGGCAGAGTGCTGCTTCGCGTGCGAATTCCGGAGACATTCTTCTGGAATCGTGTGCGATGGCTACGCCTTTTTCCTGTCCGTTCTGGGAAATAATGTAGTTGGCAAGGCCCTGGGTTGCCTGGCGTACGGTGTAGATGTTCATGCGGTTGGTACCCGCTCCGATGACACCGCGGAGTCCGCCGGTACCGAACTCAAGCTGACGGTAGAAACGGTCTTCGATTTCTGCCTCATTTCCTTCGAGTGCTTTCAGCTCTTCTCTGGATGCCTCATCAAAATATGGATCATTGCACCATTTTTCATATACTTCTCTGTAACTCATGTTTGTTATCCTCCCTGTCTGTTGTACTTTATTTAACTTAAGACAGCAGACTTTTTTCTGGATTTAAGCTCGTTTCATTACAGCTTAAAGTTACCATTTATTTAGTCTGCCGTCAACTTAATTTTTAATTTACAATTATTCAGAGCCATGTAAAAACTCAGAGGCGGCTGTGGATCCTGCTTGCAGGAATGAACAGCTGCTTCTGAATTTTTATAGGACGAGAAACCGCAGCGAGATGCAGCGCAAGCGGAATCTTCCAAGCAGCTGTACGCGAATCATAAAACATCGTCTCCTTCTAAGAACTCAAGCTCTTTTTCGGTCTGAATTGCCGGCAGTGCACTGTATTTCAGATTCTTTGCCCAGCCTTTTTTCTCCTCGGAGAAGCGCTCGCTGATTCTCTTGTAGACGAGTTCGCATCCTCTCTGGCTGCCGCCCTGCAGCAGAATCACATACTGGGACGGGCTGTATTTTGCAAAGAAATCGGAATGACGCAGGCTGCGTTTCATTACCTCAAGCAGCTTTTCGGACATACGGTCAAGGCGCGGACCGCCTTTTGCCGGGTAACCTTTTCCGTCTGTAATGGTGCACAGCATCAGCCACGGCATCTGTCCGTTCAGCTCGGACATACGGTAAACAAGTCGGTAGCAGTCACGGAATCCGGCGAGGGAACAGAAGAATGCTCCGCCCTTTTCTCCCGGGCTCTCCTGAAGATCTGCCTGTACCTCTTCGATCACGCGGTGCCTGCTGCCCATGCGGCTTCCCAGATAGCGGTACTGCTCCACCAGTTTCTCGCTCGGTGTAACGCCAAGCTCTTCAAAGTAATGTTTCGAGGTCTGCTCGTACAGTTTCATGGCCTCTTTGTATCTCTCCAGGCCGATCAGCGCCTGCATCTGGACTGCCTGCCACTCGTCGAACGGATACAGTTCGGAAGCAACAGAAGTCAGTTTCTGCAGCTCATCGAACTCCTCGTTTTTCAGAAGATACTCACTTACTTCTTTCAGTGCATCGGAATATACTTTTTTCAGCTGCGCGCGCTCCGCCTGTACCCACTCTTCCTCGCCGAAATCTGCAAGGAACTCTCCGGTGTACAGCTCCAGTGCTTCGATCATCTGATCCATGCGCGCTTTCTCGTCCGTCTCTTTTCCTGCTTCCAGGATCTTATTTTTGATATCAATCGCATCTACCTCGACCGGCATCGGGCTGGTCCAGTGGTAAACGCCTTTCTGTGTATAAATGTACTCAAACTGCGGAAGTCCTGCCTCGACAAGGCTTCTTTTCAGGCGATGTACGCCGACACGCAGGCTGTTTGCCGCGTCCGCCACATCTTCTCTTCCGTATGTGCTCTCCAACAGTCTTCCTCTGGAAATTCCATTGTCCTTGTTATAGAGGAAAATCTGCAGAAGTCTCATCGATTTTGTTGCCATTGTTTTCCGGAAGGAAATCGGCTGGTCGCCGTACTCCAGGAAAAAACTTCCCATCATGTGTACTTTTAAAAGCGGTAACTGTTCTGTTTGGTTTTTCATTTCTTCGTTCATACTAACTCCTGTATTGCCTGTTGTGCTCTAATCTCTGTGGTCGGTTGCGCTGCGCTCCGCAATCGGCTGCGGTAACGGGCCGGCGGTTCCCTGTTCGTTCATTTCAAAAACAATTACGGACGCCGGATTTCTGTTTTCTATTTTACATCATTTTAATCAAAAAGCCTACTATAAAATGTATAAAATATTAACTTTAACACCGAAAAATTCCTACTTTTTCTTCTTTTGTCTTGTTATCTTTTTGTCAATCTCATCTCATCCGTAAATTGCCCGCATGATTTTAGCCATCAGCCGCCCTGCAGGCGCCGAGATCACCAGTATTACAGCAAGAAATACCATGCCGCACCCGAGCAGTGCGCGGTTCACAAGTCCCCGTGCTGAGCAGAGTCCGAGGCAGAATCCCTTCTTCCAGGGCCAGAACAGCTTTTCCGGTTTCCGATTGAAAAAATCGAGCACCAGATGGGACAGAAAGCCCACGGCAAAATAAGCGGACACATCCGGGTAGATGATGTCCACGCACGCCGTCAGCAATGCCAGCGCCGCAAATGAATGCATGAAGGAGCGGTGCGGCTGCTGTTTCCCATAGGCGCAGATCAGCAAAAATGCTGCCGTTCCGGCGAGGAGACGCAGCACGCTGCTGTCGCTTGTGAGGCGGCGGTAAATTCCAAGATTCAGTTTATACTCCGCAAGAATTGTGAGCACCGCAACTGCAACTGTTGCCGTAATGATCTTATCGGCATCGCGGTGCGCCTGTGAAGTGCCGACATCAATGTCACTGATCAAACCGCCGATCGCGGCAGCCCCGGCACCGGCCACAAGCGCGGGAACCGTCTGCGGCTGTAAAACAGCAAGTGCCGCTGCTGTTCCAATAAAAAAATGTGTTCTTCCAAGCATTTGTCTGTTTTTTCCTTTTGTAAAATTTCCTTTATCATAGCACATTCCCGCCCTTTTATGCAACCATTTGTTCGATTCTTTTACGACCGTATGGTCCTATCAGGATCAAAAAAGAACCTCCTGCGACCGTTCATCGCCGCAGGAGGTTCTCCTCTGTTTCTGCCTTTATTCCATACTATTTTCAGGTTATCTTATTTCACGTTTTTCCCTTCATTGTATGAATTTTCATTTGGCATTTATTACTTATTTAAGTTATATCCTTATGCTTCATATACCAGTTCACCAGCAAGATACGTCCGGCACACCGGAATGTCTTTGATCGTGCTCTCATCCACCTCAAACGGATTCTGACCCAGTACGACGAAGTCTGCCATCATACCTTCTGCGATCTGGCCTTTCACGTTCTCCTCGAAACTTGCCTCGGCACTGCGGATCGTGTAACTGTCGAGTGCTTCCTGTACGGTGAATTTCTGATCCGGCAGGTACGGGCCGACATGGTCGCGCAGCGTTGTTCTTGTGACAGCGCACTGCATGCAGGCGAGGGCATCCGGCAGCTCTACCGGGCAGTCAGTTCCGTTGCTGACGGAGACGCCGTTATTCATCAGCGTCTTCCAGCTGTAGCTTGTGCTCGCAAGCTCTTTGCCGACGCGCTCCTCTACGATATGGTTATCGTAATCGAGGAAGATGCTCTGTGCGTAAACGTGAAGATGCATTTTCGCGATTTTTTCAAGCTGATCGGCTCTTGTGATCTGGCAGTGCACGATGCCGTGGCGGTGATCTTCTCTCGGGTTTTCAGCAAGGGCTTTTTCATAGGCACTTAACACGCGGTCGAGGCACGCATCACCGATCGTGTGAACTGCAGCCTGCATGCCGTGTGCATTGGCGTAGCCGATCATCTCATCCATGGTTTCCTGGGTGAATACCGGGATTCCGCAGGTGGACGGGTCGTCTGCGTATGGGCGACTGAGGAATGCTGTTCTCGCACCGAGTGCGCCGTCGCCGAGCATTTTCAGCGGTCCGATTTTAAAGCGGTCTGTGCCGATGCCGGTCACATTTCCAGCCTCAACGAAACCTTTTAAGGATTCCAGATCGGTAAAGTTGCTCTGCTCGTAAACGCGGACGGTCAGCTCGCCGGAATCCTCGAGTTCTTTGTATGCTTCGTTGACGGTCTGCCACGGAACGGCGCGGTAAACGCAGTAATCATCACTCTGGCTGCTGGTGACGCCGTAGCTGTTCAGGGCTTTGCAGGCGCTGCGGATCATATCTTTGATTTCCTCTTTGCTCGGCACCGGAATGCTGTCGTAAACCGGTTCCATTGCATTGTCGAAGAATCTTCCGTCCGGCTCACCGTTTTCCATACCGATCTCTCCGCCCTCCGGCTGCGGGGTATCTGCGGTGACGCCGAGGAGTTCCAGCGCTTTGCTGTTGACTACGAGGCAGTGGCCGCACGCTCTCGTCGCGCAGATCGGAACTTCGGTTGATACGCGGTCAAGATCGTAGCGGTTCGGCATGCGGTCCACGTCCGTGAAGTAATCCTGATTCCAGCCGCGGCCCATCAGCCATGCGCCGTCTTTTCGCGGATGCTCTTTCTGGAAGGTGTCGAGGCAGGCGAGCATATCTTCCAGGCTTTCGGTATGTGCGGCAAGCTGCGCTTTCAGCAGGGAGCTTCCGTAATTTAAAAGGTGCATATGACTGTCGTTAAAACCGCTGCAGACGAATTTTCCGCCGAGGTCTACAACTTTGTCGCCGGCTGCTGCAAGGGCATCTGCCTCTGCGCTGCTTCCGGCGAAAACAAATTTGCCGTCTTCTACTGCAAACGCTTCGACAAGCGGCAGTTTTCCGGTGTAGACAGCTCCGTTTTTGTAAATTGTTTTCATATCATTATCCTCCTACTGTCATCTAAATTTGATTCTATTCTTTTCTGCCCATTTGCGCAATATACAAATTCAGACACGCTATTCTCATGCGTGTCTGGATTCGCTTTTGAATATTTTTTATTTCGTTTTCTCTTCGTAGAACAGGCAGGCGTTCTTGTCTACCGTGCCCTGGCCGAAGTTTCTTGCTTTGTAGTCTTTCAGCAGTTTGAAATACTGGTTCGAGAGAATCAGGATCACTGCTACGTTGACGAAGGTCGGGATCGCAGATGTGATATCAACGACAGTCCAGATAAAGCCCTGGTTGTTGGTCTTTACCAGATAGATCGTCCACAGTACGCCCGGCAGAGCACGGACTGCATAGAAGACTTTCATGACGATATCTTTCATCTTGCCTTCTTTTTTATACAGATGCTCCAGAATTGCCAGATAGTAGGTGAACCATCCGCCGGAAGTCGTTACAGTGAAGATGACCATGATGACTGCCAGAAGGATGCTTCCAAATTTGCCGAATCCGCTTGCAAATGCACTTAAAGCAAGTGTTCCGCCGTTCGTTCCGTCGGTCCAGTTTCCGCTTAAGATAACGGAAAGTGCGGTGATCGTACAGATAACCATGGTATCAAAGAATACCTCGAAAGATCCCCACAGACCCTGCTCTACCGGATGCGGTGTTTTTGCGGAAGCATGGATCATTGGAGAAGTACCCCATCCAGCCTCATTGGAGTATACGGAACGCGCCATACCCACACGGATAATCTCGCTGACTGCGCAGCCGGCAAAACCGCCAATCGCTGCTGTTCCGGTAAATGCGTTTGTTACGATGGCTGTAAATACGCCAGGAACGCGGTTGATGTTGATGATGATCATGCCAATTCCCATCAAGATATAAAGAACGCTCATAAATGGAACGAGCTTGCTGAACAGACTTGCGATTTTCTTCGTACCGCCGCTTGTAACGACATAGGTCAGAATGCAGAGCAGAACGCCCATCACGATAACGCCTTCTACTTTGAAGCTTCCAAGATTGATATTCTCAATACCGAACGCACCGGCTACGACCTGAGATGCGGTCAGGTTGGAAGAGGTTACGAAGAAGGTGGAGAAAATACCGATGCCGAAGATGAGCGCCGGGATCAGCCACAGCTTGCCCCAGTGGCGCTCCTCGCCAAGTCCGCACTCCATGTAGTAAGTCGGACCGCCGTAGTACTCACCTTTTTCGTTGGTGTGACGGTAGTAGCAGCCGAGGGTAACCTCAACCTGTTTCAGGATCATGCCGAGCAGGGAAGAAAGCCACATCCACATGATGGCTCCCGGGCCGCCTGCTGCGACTGCGGTTGCAACACCGGCGATGTTTCCGAATCCTACGGTACCGCCGATGGCAGTTGAAATTGCTTCAAATGAGGAAAGCATACCCTTTCCTTCGCTTGCTTCTTTTTCTTTCTGGAACAGTTTTCCGCCGGTTCTCTTCATAATCCAGCCAAAGTGACGGAACTGGAAAAATCCAGAACGAACGGTAAAGTACAGACCGGTCAGAATCATCAGCGCGATCAGCGGCACGCCCCAAAGGACACCGTCCAGCCAGTTAAGAAATGCTATCATGTCAAAATCCTCCCTTTTTCTTTTCCGGCAACAGTTTTCTTCAGACGTATCCTGTAACACCCGTTTCGTCTTTCGTTCTCCAACCAAACAGATTTCCACCCCCGGAACCTTTTGTCACGGTTCCAACTGCAGTACAATAAAAAGAGCAGCGGTCTTCACCACTGCTCCATTAAATCTACGTTCATGAAGCAATAGCTCCTCCACCAGTACGGTGAGAGTGCACAGTCTGTTCGACTGTACCCCAACGCAGACAGTTTTTCGGGAACTGCCCCGTTTCGGCGAATGCTCCTTTCCCTGCCCGTCCCAGACCCCGTTGTCTCAGGACAGCTACTCTTAGCCTTCGCGCCTCTATTGCCGAATATGTATATTGACAGGTATTATCATATGTTTCTTTTCGCCACTTGTCAATCGTTTTTTCGACATTATTTTACAAAAATTTTATATTTTCGAAATTTGTCCCGATTTATTTGAGATTCTCCCAGTCGATTTTTTCGTCCCGGTAAAAATACTCGCGGTCGTGTTCGCCGATGGTGACTTCTGCGAAAGTTTCCTTCATATATTTGACTTTCTTGTCTCCCTCTGACGGCTTCAGCTGGTTGAACTCCCACAGACGCTCCATATAGCCGGACTGCTCTTTGGCCGGATCTTCCACATTCGGGTTGTAAATGATTCCTTTTACCATTCATTCTCTGTCTGTCATACCGTCCTCCTGTCTGCTGTAGGATCTAAATAAGTATCCCTTCCAAATGATCCATCTCATGCTGGCAGATCTGGGCTGGCCAGCCGGTGAATTTTTGGCGTTGTTTTTTCCAATTCCAGTCGTAGTATTCGATTTCGATGTTCTGGTACCGCTTTGTTTTCCGCACGCCTGGCAGGGAGAGGCAACCTTCTTCTGTTTCGTAGGGGCCGCTTTTGCGGACGATCACCGGGTTGAACATGATGATGTCGCGGAATCCGGCGTTTACGATGATGATGCGTTTTTTCACGCCGATCATATTTGCCGCCATGCCGACGCATGCCTCGCGGTTTGCTGCCAGTGTGTCCTGCAGATCTCTTCCCACCTGCAGATCTTCCTCTGTCGCCGGGATGGATTTCTGTCCGAGGAAGAGAACGTCTCTCATAATTGGTTTTACCATTTGTGTTTCCTTTCTCTTTCGGCCTTAAAGGCCGAAATCGTTTAATTTTCTATTTGAATCCGCATATCGCACGATGTGCATCCGATCACGGTTTTTCCGCCTTCCTGCTCCAGTCGTTCTACTTTTCCGCCGCAGAACGGGCAGATCCAGTCGATCTGTTTTCCGGCTTTGACGGCCTGCATCATGTTGACGAATTTTGTCGTATCTACATTTTTCGAATTGCAATTCTGCGTCCAGTCACCGGAGAGTACTTTTCGCAATTCGCCGTTTTCATTCAGAATAACGGTGTCGCCCTCCTCGATGTTCCAGTCATACAGCATCTGATCCTCCTGGCGGATGCGCGATTCTGTTCCGTTTTCATCTTTCAAAACAACAACTGCCATGACAGGCTCGTCGGCACCGCGCTCCTCACAGCCGAAATCAAGGTCTTCCTCAATTCGCATTACCTGATATTTCATAAAAACGCCCTTTCTTCAAATATAATTCATGCTTTTTTGTATTCCACACGGTTTTTGCTGTTACAAAACTTTTTATTCCTGAATCGTAAAAATCACAACCCGCTCCCGGCTGTCCCCGCCCGGAAACAGATCCATACAGTCGATCTCATCGAGAAATTCCAGTTCCGGCACCGTCATCAGATACGAGATATAAGCATCCGACGGGTAATAGAAAAACAGCTGGATCTCCCGCGGATTTTCGTAGTACGATTCCAGCAGTCTTGCCATCGCTTTTCTTAAGATTTCAAGCGAAAACGGGTTAAAAAAATACACCCGGTCCACTTCCACAGGAACGGGAAAATTTTCGGCGCTCTCCAGCACAAACTCCGTCCGCGCACCAGAGGCCGCCGCCTTTTTGTTTTCCATTGCCTTCGCATAAATCCGGTCATCATACTCCACACCGATGGACTGGCACCGGGTCTGCGCCGATAAGAAGAAATCTACGCGGCCCTTTCCGCATCCGTAATCGAGCAGCGTATTTCCCTTTCGGATCATCCCTGTGTTTGCCATCCGCTCCAGCACGCAGTACGGGGTCGGCTCATACGGATACCGGTACAGATCCGACCGGCTGTCATCCCGCCCCATTGTGTGGATCTGCAGCAGCTTGTCCCAGCGGTTTTCGTTTTTATCCTCTCTCATCGCCCGTCTCCCGATACTGTTCGAATAATTCCAGATACTCCTGTTCCACCGCAGCAAACGGCCGCACCGTGTAGTCCAGCGTGATGTGAAGTTTCGGCGCATCCCCCGCCTGCGGTTCCTCCAGCAGATTTGTCAGATCGTACCACAGCAGATCATTGTCGATCTGTTTCATCATCCGCTGCTCCTCCGCCGTCAGATCACTGCCAAGATATTTCTCATAAATCACCGAAAGCAGATGATCCTCAATCTCGCGGTACCGCGGCATCTCCTGCTTTAATGGCCGCGGCACGTCCGACATGTAGCACTCGCTTGCGTCATGCAGAAGGCACGCCAGCACCAGCCGCCGGGAATAGCCGCGCGCGGCAGCCTCTTTCGCACAGCAGATGCAGTGCTCTCCCACTGACCAGAACGTCGTCACATGGCCGTTTCCGCGGCAGATCATCGGCAGCGCATGCGCAAAATCCTCCACACAGAGCAGCCCCGGATCAGGATGTACGGGATCGAAGTGTTTTCTTGTATACGTCGTTATCGTACTCATTCTTTAACCTCGCTGTACGGCTTTACTGCCGGCTGTCCCGCGTGCGGCTCGCCGATGATTTTTTCCATCCAGACCATATCGTACCAGCGGTCGAATTTGTAGCCGCAGTTGTGGAAGGTTCCCACGAGTTCGAATCCGAGATGCGCATGGAACTCGGCGCTGTTTTTCGTCAGATATTCATCCTCGACCTGCGGATAGCCGATGCAGGCGTAGAGGTTCAGAATGCCCATTTTTTTCAGACGATCGGCCAGTTCTTCATACAATCTCCGTCCCAGTCCGCCTTTCCGCGCATCGTGGTCGAGATAAATCGTCAGCTCGCTCGACCAATCGTATGCGGCGCGGCCAACGAACGGATGGGCATATGCGTAACCCTCGATTTTTCCATCTCTTTCGATCACGAGATACGGGTATTTCTTCATGATATCCCGCATACGGTTTTCGAATTCTTCCAGCGACGGCACATCCCACTCGAAAGAAATCACGGTGTGCTCTACGTAATACGCATAAATCTCCAGAATCCGTGCAGCATCCTCTATTTTTGCATCTCTGACAGTAATTGTACTCATAATAAACTCCTCCTCTGACCGTACTGCTTGCGTTTTCTGAACTTTATCTTATCACTCCGCTGAAAAATGGACAACATGATTTCCAGATTTCCTTTTTTTCTAAATTTTTCTGTGCTCTTTGCTTTCTTTCCTGTATAATAAAAGAAACAAGACGGATCACTATTTTTCTTCTTAATGAAAGAAAGGAACGTGCCTATGAAAATTTTAAATCTCGAAAACGAAAACCGGAAATTCACCAAATCCATCGAAAATTTCCACGTCATGGAATATCTCCAGGATTCCAGCGTCTCGCCGATGACTGCCATGGAGGAGTATTACATGAGCAAAATGAATGTGCGCCGCCGCCAGGTTGTCATTGAACTGGACAAGGAGCACTCCGCGATTATCCAGTCCGGTGCGATGCAGTGGATGGGCGGCCATGTACAGGCGACCGCCGGAATCAAAGGGATCGGCGACCTGTTCGGAAAGGCCATCAAAGGCGCCATGACAAAGGAATCTGCCGTAAAACCGGAGTACGTCGGCGACGGATATCTCGTGCTGGAACCGACCTACAAATACATCATTCTTGTGGATGTCGAGAAATGGGGCTCCTCCGGAATGACGATTGAGGACGGCATATTCCTCGCCTGCGACGGCAGAGTCAAAAACAAACTGACCGCCCGCAAGAGTATTTCCTCCGCTGTCCTCGGCGGTGAAGGCTTCTTCAATCTGAGTCTCGTCGGCAGAGGCGCCGTTGCCCTCGAAAGCAACGTACCTGAGGACGAGCTGATCGAAGTCGAACTCGAAAACGACGAACTGAAAATCGATGGAAACCTCGCCGTCTGCTGGTCCTCCAACCTTGATTTCACCGTAGAGCGCTCCACCAAAACCCTCGTCGGATCCGCCGTCAGCGGTGAAGGCCTCGTCAACGTCTACCGCGGAACCGGCCGCGTCCTCATGAGCCCGGTCGCCCCGACAGATTCCCTGCTGACTGCAACCAACACGACCCAGGCGAACCCCGCTGTGAAGAACAACCTTCCGCCGGAAAATTAAATTCGAATCCTCTCCGCCCCTATGCCTAATACGCATAGAAAAAAGTCAAATTAAACCTCGTTTTTGATTGACACTTTCTTCAAAACATGTTAGCGTAAAATACGCATTTATCTTTACATTCTTAAGAAAAACCATACGATAAAATACATGTTCTGGAGAAAATGATGAATAGAATAAACTGGACTGAACTGAAACCGCAGATTCAGCAGGTCGGGCGATTAAGTCTGCCTGCGATTCTTACACAGATTACTACGATTGCGATGCAATACATTGATTCCGCGATGGTCGGCGCGCTTGGGGCGAATGCTTCGGCGGCGATCGGACTGGTTTCGTCGACGACGTGGCTCCTCAGCGGTACGATTTATGCGGTTTCAGCCGGTTTTTCTGTTCAGGTAGCGCATCAGATCGGGGGAAATCATGACAAGAAGGCAAGGGATGTTGTGCGGCATGGCATCGCGTCCGCGCTTGTTGTGTCGGCTGTTTTGTGCCTGATCGGGCTTCTGATCAGTCATCCGCTGCCGGGGTGGCTCGGCGGTGCGCAGGAGATCCGGCGGAATGCCACGCTCTATTTTATGATGTTTGCCATCATGCTTCCGTTTTCCCAGCTCAACTCGCTGATGTCGTCCTTCCTGCAGTGCAGCGGTGATATGGTGACACCCAGTATTTTAAATGCCGTTATGTGCGTGCTCGATGTCATTTTCAATGCTCTTTTGATTCCGGTTTTCGGTGTCATGGGTGCCGGTATGGGAACGATGCTGGCCTGCGCCGTCATCAGCCTCACGGGTGCCTGGTTCTGTTGTGTCCGCAATCCGCAGCTGCGTCTCCTCCGGAAGGAAAAAACGGTTTTCGATGCGAAAATTCTGAAAACTGCATTCAAAATCGGTGTGCCGGTTGCCGTACAGGAAATCGCGATGAACAGCGCCATGGTTGCTGCCACCATGCTGATTGCCCCGCTCGGCTCCATTGCGATTGCGGCCAATTCGTTCGCCGTCACCGCCGAAGGCCTCTGCTACATGCCAGGCTACGGCATCGGTTCCGCCGCGACAACGCTCGTCGGCAGAAGCTACGGCGCCGGAAATTACAAGCTGGCGAAACGCTACGGAAATATCTGCATTGCCATGGGCGCAGTCCTGATGGCCATCACTGGAGGTCTGATGATGATCTTCTGTCCGTTCGTCTTTAGCATTCTGACTCCTGACCCGCAGGTTCGCTCGTTTGCCGCCGAGGTACTCCGCATCGAACTGCTCGCCGAGCCGTTTTTCGGCGCTTCCATCGTTGCCGCCGGAGCCCTCCGCGGAACAGGCGATACGTTTGTGCCAAGCCTTCTGAACCTTGGCAGCATCTGGGTCATCCGCCTCGGTCTCGCGGTGCTTCTCATCACCCCGCTCGGCCTGCGCGGCATGTGGATCGCCATGGCTATCGAGCTCTGCATCCGCGGATTGCTGCTGCTCTACCGCCAGCATACATCGAAATATTATAAACTGCCCGCAGCCTGACTTGGCGGCAGCGTATAGAAAAAGCGCTTATTTGAGATTTCATTCCCGCCTCAAATAAGCGCTTTCTATTTTACCTTATCCCTTGTTTCAATTCACAGTCGGTATTTTCACGGAGTCTGACATGTCGAAAATAGTTCGACTGTGACT